>ENA-OWOZ01000024-OWOZ01000024.1-bioreactor-metagenome-genome-assembly--contig:-NODE-24-length-217965-cov-22.695724_pt1 | contig 217965 bp, 218 predicted proteins | sample MGYA00238140_ERZ651804 | MGnify/ENA primary metagenome ERZ651804 (study PRJEB26910, sample SAMN07631232) | bioreactor metagenome | isolation source: Switchgrass digestor | place: USA: Dartmouth...
TATAAATATCATATACTTATTTTTATCTATACAGTATTTAAAATCATCACCAAGTCTAATATCAACCTGATTATATTGTGCCACAATCTTCTTATAACGGAATATCTTTTTAGATACTACCGTTAATGGCTTATTATAGTAGAAATTATTACTTAAAGTGATATTATACCTATTTTCTCCATTATTTATTACAGAGAATGGTACATTATAATTTACTATTACTCCACTGTCAAGTTTATAAGGCCTCTCCTTAACTACTTCAACTAGTGGATAAGCTTCATTATCACTTATAGTATAAAAATATAGACTTTCATTTATATTATTTATATTTTTAACAACAGATTCAGGTAATATTGTAGTTAAATCGGTTACCACTGGTTCTTTTGCTTCATATTGAATATACACATTATTTTCATTTAACCACTGTATGATTGAAGCATCGGTTACATACTCACTAAAATCTTCTTCTTTAAATCTTAAACTTAATATATCACTCTCATCAGTACTTAAATAAGTACCTTCAATATTGAAACTACTTAGATTTATATTAGGAATATGTGTACATAGAACTTTACCATTTTTCTTAATATTTTTATCTTTACCACTATATTTAAATCTTTTTCCTGTTGTATTTGGACGGACATTATTTATTGTAAATTTACTGTTATCTACCACTTCTATTCTCTTAATATGCTTAAGATCTGAAGTGATTTCATCTCTTATATCATCTATAGATTTAAGAGCATATTCGTCAGGAATATTAATTACAGTTGCAGTAGAGTCATTATCTTCAATAGCAGGAGTCCACGGTGTTGCAATATTACCACGCTCTAATTTAATACGTCTAGTAAATATATGAATACCATATCCACCTATACTTACAAGATATCTTGTGTTCTCTATAATATTTCCAGGTACAGTAAACGTAAATGAAATTCTAGTCCATTCATCTTCTTTTATAATATTTGTAATATCATCTACATGAGTTGAAGCCCATCTACTGTTATTAGTAGTAAAGAAATCTTTTATGGTTATTTTATTTCCTTTTGCTACTGTACCTTTTATATCGCAACTAAATGTATAAGTATCTCCAGGTTTAAATATAAAATTAGTAAAGCTATAGGATATCCCATTATTGTGATTGCCACTATCAGTAGGAGTTATAGTTTCTATATACTCTTTAGTCATTTCCATAGATGAAACTGTATTTTGTTTCTGAGTAATAAAATTATTTACAGATGAATTTACACTACAATCGGATGTATTTTTTAATAAATTTCTTTTACCTTTATCAATTACAAGTCTTACATTAGTAGGATTAATAATAGTTGCAGGCGATTGTAAATTAGGTGTACCAATCACTTCTGTGTATCCAGCAACTTTTATTGAATAGGTACCATTTTCATTAGTATCTTTTACTTCAACTTCTGTTCCAGATTTAACTACTTCTTCTGCTTCTGTACTAAATAGATTTATATTATCTTCATTAAAATTACTATTAAGAGTTATAATGTCATCCTTGGAAGGAACAGTAAGAGTTGATATACTATTATCTACATTCTTTATGAATATAAATTCTAATATATCCTCATCTTTTAAAGTATTTCCTATGAATACTTTAAATTTATCATTTATATAGGTTATAGTATGATAATTTTCATATAATTCTCCATTTAAGAATATCATAACGTAGCAGAATATATTATTATATCTTCTTCTAGACATAGTTAGATATCCTTCAGAATCTATTCTAGAATTTATCTCTTTTCCAGTATAAGTAGCAGATTCAAATGGAGATAATTCTTTATATATTGATTCTAATAATTGTGGATTATATGACATTACTTTATGAATTTTCATTATTAATTCATTATAAGAAATATGTGCTACCCTCATATATGCCGTATTGTTCTGAGAAGAATCGGTGTAGGTAATACAAATCTTATCATATAACCCAATAGTTATTAATTCTGAAATAGAGACATTTTCAATTATTCCCTCATGTTTATATGATATGGTATTTTCATATATTTCTAAAATTCCATATATTAAGTCAGAATCAAAATTGAATACTATTACTATATGATTTTTATCTATATAGCTCATATTTATAAATGATGCTAAATTTTGAGATAATATATATTTTGGCATAATAGACACAGCTTTATTTTCAATATTTATAAGCTGAGTAGTGGCTTTTTGATTTGAAATATATGTGAGACATACCATACCATCAATAGTCTCTACGCAGTTTATATAATTGGTGGGCTCATTATTAAATATATATTTACTACTTATCTTTGCTCCCAAATTATCGATACTTATCACATTCATGCATCCATATCCAGAACTATCTGAATAACATATTATCACATTTTCATTTTCATCAATACTTAAAGCTGATATATTTGAGATATCTTCGGAAGCAAATATATATTTCGGTGATATATTTAAAGATAAATAATTATTATAAAAGGTTAATAATTGTGCAGTACCATATCCATATGATTTTAAATCTGAGAATGCAACTACAAATTTATTATTGCTTATTTTTGCAGTTGCCATATTAAATATGGTACTATTAGAGAATTCAAATATATTTCCTAATATTAGATATATATCACTTACGATAGCTATTAAACATTTTCCACAATTACTATTTGATGTATCTGCAAAAGTAATCAATACTCTCCCAATACCATCGATTTTTGTGAGATTAATAGAGCCAGTAGCACCATTATTAAATATATAACTAGGACCAGTTATTATTTGTCCATTGATATATTCAACTACAAATACAGTACCTTTTCCTCCATTATTCATATCACAAAAAGCGACAAGAAATTTATTATCACTTATATGAATAATTTTTAAGTTCTGAACCGAAGAGTTTATTAATGAATTTATGCTGTCACTATATGATATATCTAAATTTAGTTTCTCTTTCAGTTTATCCATATATTGAGTAGGTATATTATTGATGATATTATTTTTTATGATTTCATTATCTAATTTATAGATATTATCGTTTGATGAGTTACCTTTGTTATAATAGAAAGTCTTAAATATTACACCAGATGTATTGTCGGTATATTTAAAAATATTACATCCATTATCTATAAATTTATTTTTCTGATCATCCAATAATATACCATTCTTAAATACAATTATATTATCACCAGTAGCTGGTTTATCGTACCTATCGGATATTACTTCTATATATCCTTTAGAATAATCTGAAGTGGAGCAACTTAAATAAGGTGTAATTATTTCAACTCTCATTTCAGTATTACTTGTGTCTGTAGTTAATAAACCATTAGAGTCGAAATAGAAATTTCCTTTATAATTTACATTAATTACATTATCTTCGCCATATCTTATTCGATATGGTATTCTTATTATCTTATGCGTTGTTATTGGAGATGTATTTGAAAGGACCTTAAACTTTGCAAGGTTCTCTTCCGTTTCTCCTGTAAAGAATAATACTCTTACTATCTGATCTTCTGAAGGAATATAGGTGAATACTCCATCTGCTCTAATAGCAATAGAGCTAATATAGGAGCCATCGAGTTTCCATCTTCTTATTCTCCAATCTTTGTTTGTAGTTATAAATTTATATTCTTTGTCTTTGATTAGAGTTATTTCATCGCTATAAATAGAATTAGGATAACTCGGGTTATACTCCTCTATTATTCCTGTCTCCAAATTTATAAATCCATTATGAAAAGCACCATCAAATATATTTCCATAAAGAGTCTCATCAGTATCTATTAAAAGATAAGTATATTTTGTATCTACCACCACTTCAATTTTAGACCATTTAACAGCTTTATCGTTGATAAATAATATGAATGGATGAATTAAATTTTCATCCACAGCTTCTTGAAGTGTTTTGTGAAACACCGGAGTTATATTTACGGCGGATTTAAATGGTAAATTATATGCTAAAAATATTCTTTTTGAAGAAGTATATTTAGCTCCTTTAAATCTATAATAATCTCTTTCTACCAGTGTAATTTCAGAAATAGAAGGAATATGTGGAAGTTGGACTTGCCTGATTCGCTCAGGCAGTCCAAACTCCAATTCATGCAATCTTTTTTCGATTTTATCAATCATACCAATTCACTTCCCACTTTGAATAATTCGTTAACAAAGTCTACCATAGGTTTACCAACAACTTTTTCTATTGTTTTCTGGTTATTCAAATAAGCGCCAACATATGCGTTGATTAGTATAGTTGCAAATGCAGGATATAATTCAGTACCAAATTGAGTACCTGTACCGTATAACCACATCCACTTTTCAACAAATATATCTGTCGTTAAAGTAGGAGCTTTAAGCACTTCCTTTAATGCTCTAACAAATGTATCAATATTAGCATAAGGATTAAGCTGCCCTTCAAGATATATATTTACAAGCTGGGCTTCTCTTTCAGACAATCCAGATATCTTGAGAGCTTTATTCTCTATAGATTCTGAATCTTCCTTAGCAAGAATACATAGTTGATAATACTTTGAAGCTAGATAGGTAACTTTGGCTTTGGCATTATCTATAGAATTAATTCTAAGATAATCTACGATGTAATAAACCATTGAAGAGAAACATTTAATTCCTTCTTCTACCAAAGCGCTTCTATTTGTTAGTCTTGAAGGATCTGAATAATAAATCACGGCATTCATTGCAGAAAGTATATAAGATATGAGGATATCAATATTATTACTAGGACATACATATCTTCCATTGTCTTTCTTTATGATTCCTGTAACATCGATGAATGCTTTAAGTGACTTATCTCCTCTTATATCTTTGGCAACAAATACTTTAAATGCTCTAGGCATAGCCTCCTCGCCTATACATAAAATTACTTTGTTCGATTCGAGCACTTTAATAAGACTGGTTGTGACCTGTCTCTTTTTTACGTCGAATTTTATATCTTCAAATGATGGATCTTCTTTATCAACATACTCTGCTCGCATTAAAAATTCGAACAATTTCTTTTCGTAATTTCCTTTATTGTATAAAAAGGTATCTGCATAATTCTTTACTTTTTGTTTTTCTCCAGCCTCTAATACATAGCAATTATTAAATAAATAAGTATCCATGATTTGTCCTCCTTTATTAGATTATTCTATTTACTTAATATGTTGTAAGTAGTTTTTTACGCTTAGCTTAACCTATATATAATAATTAGATTACATATTAGGAGGGTATAATTAATGAATAATATAAATAATCTTATGAAATTGGGAGAAATAATAAAAGAAAAAAAGAAAGAAAATGCGAAAAAAATTGAATTTACGATTCATACAGACAAACCAGATAAAAATGGCAGAATAATATCGCAACTTAAACTTTACAACAATATTTTACATGATTCATTTAAAACATATTATGAAGAATTTAATGATTTTTTATATGAATCAAAATATGATAGAATAGCTCATTATGATTACGAATATGATATACCAAAAATAAAATTAAACAGATAAAGAGAGGCAATATATATGATAATAAATAGTTTACTCGAAGAATTAAATGAAAGTTTATATGGGGTTAATGAATCCCCGTATCTATATGAAGGAAGATTTGTTCCACGAGTTACTTCTATATTATCTGAAATGCTCGCAGATGAGTATTTACTTGATTGGAGCAACTATTTAGGATTCAAAAGAATGAAATATAGAGATGTACTTGAAGAAGCTGCTCAGAAAGGTAGTTATACTCACAATTCAATAGAAGGATACATAAAATATGGTATAGAACCAAATATAAATAATATGCCAGTTCAATATAGGAAAGCTGTCGAAAACACCTATAATTCATTTAAGGCATGGTGGAATATAATTTCACAAAATGAAGTAGAAGTAATATTTCAAGAAAAAGCATTAGTGTGCAAATGGTTTGGTGGCACACTTGATTTATTACTTAAAATAAATGGAAAAATATATTTATTTGACTTTAAAACAAGTAATCATCCATCTTATAAATACTTTTTACAGTTATCTGCATATATCTATGTATTAAAAGAAAAGTATAACATTGATGTTGATGGGTGTGGAATAATTATGCTTGATAAATCTAAAGTTTATTTTAGAGAAATCATAGCAAATTTATGTGATGAATGGGATAAAAATTTTATAGCCCATTGCCAAGAAACTTTCTTTGCACTTGTTTATGCTTATTATAATAAATTAAGAGCTCAAATGGAGTTTAAACAAATAATAAATCGTGTAAATTAGGAGGTTATTATGAATAAGTTTAACATAATAACTTTGTGCGGAAGCACAAAATTTGAAGAGTTATTTCATAAAATTGCTGAAAAATTAACTCTTGATGGTTACATAATTCTAATGCCTCATATTTTTAGTCACAGTAATAATAAAGTATTGTCTGTTGACAAGTAAAAGTTATTAAAAGAATTGCACAAAGAAAAAATATCTATCTCCAATATTGTATTCATTATAAATTCAAATGGATATATTGGAGATGATACTTTAAGAGAAATAGAATACGCGAAATCTTTAAATAAAAAGATAGCTTATTATACCCACTATAAAACCATATTTGAAGAGGGTAGATTATATGATTTTCGATAAATTGGTGTCTTTAAAAATTTCCTTAGATCTATACAGAAACAGTAAAAATCCATTTAAGAAAATTCTATATTATATACTTTTAAGAACAATATGTAAGAAAGTAAAAACTATTAAGGAAAGTATAATAACGTTTGAAATTTTGTCTGAGTTTCAAGAATTTGTAAATATTGCTGATCCAAATAAATTAAGCAATATTATTGCTAATGAATACGATTATTCGACCACTTTTGCTCAAGAAATAATAATTAAACAACAGGATATAGGAAATATAACTATACTCCTTAGACATAAAAATAAAAGTATTGAAATAGAATATCCATTCTCTGTAAGATATAGAGTAAATAGAATTTATAAATCAAGTATAAATAGTAATAATGAAGTAATTCCAGATAAGCACACAATCATCATAAATAATAGCATCCGTAATTATATATACGATTTTATCGTTTCATATATGAAAGGAGAGTTTGATTATGAGCAAAAAGAAGAACCACTCTAAGATAATTATTCAACCTGAATTAAGAGAGATAGAGAGGGTAACTCTTACCAATATAGAATATAATACATTTGCAAAATTATTATATGAGAAGCCCTTATGTAAAAGAGGGGCTTCTATTTTTGAAAGGTTTAAAACTTGGATAAAAAGAAAAAATTATGAAGCTATGGACATCAAACCAACTATAAAAAAATTAAGAAATACATCACCATCATTCGTTGTATTATGCGAATTTTCCGATTTTATAAGAATACTTGAAAAGGTATTTTTCTATAAAAATGATATCAGAACAGTTAAAGATGATGGTCCATATGTAACTAGACTTTTGTCTGACAGCAGTATCAATTCAAGCGATATGAAAGTATTAATCATTGAAATGCAAAAAGAACTAGTTACAATAAAGCTTATAATGACCAGGGAATATAATGAAGATGCTAAAGATTATGATGATATAATAGATATACAGATAACTTATGCATTTGGAAAGAAGTTATTTATTAATTATAAATTAATAAATGGTGAGATAGAGTTGAATAGTGTTCACGACCATAATTTGCTATATAATATAAATCTCATGCTACAAGATTTGATGGCTGATTTATTTGAAGAGTATTACTATAAACTTAGATAAAAAATAAAGGGATAGAGGTGTTTCCTCTATCCCTTTTTATTATTTGTAATATTCGTATTCGAATGTTATTATTTTTTCCACACCATTAGAGTCTAATACTTTAATTTCCGATAACTCACCTTTCGAATTATATTTACGCCACATCTCATAATCCGGATAATCTTCATTAATCTCGTCAGCCCGAATATCCCTATTTAATAATCTGAATTTATAGTATATAAGTTGATTATTTTCATTATACGAGTAAAACTCTTCTTCTTCTCCTTCTCCTATTTGATGGATAAGGTTATTTTTAGAGTCATAATCACTATATACTTCCGAAATTATATTATATTGATTGCCGGTGATCATGATTTCAGCATTATAAATAACGTTTCCGTTTTTATCATAGCGATAGATATAATCCGTATCTTTGAGTATCTTTCTTACAAGTCTGCCATTTTGGTCATAGACGAAATAAGAAGTGGACATATCGTTCATTCTTACCATTAGAAGTCTGCCATTCTCGTCAAATACCTGCTTTATAACACATTCTCCACCATTCTTTATTATTTCAATAGGATTATTATTCTTATCATACTTATATTGATAAGTATCAACGGTATGACATCCTAATTCATCTATTTTTTCATCTCGTGTTATATTATTGTGTTTATCGTATTCCCGTTTTATTTCAAGTGTACTTCCGTCAAATACATCATGTAAAAACTCGTATGTTAAATTACCTCTCTTGTCATATTCGCGAACTTCCATGATTTGACCATTTTGATCTTTTCCTACAACACGTTTAATTTTTCTATTCATTAATTTCCCTCCTAGTATTTTTATATTGGTAGATAATTTCTACCACCTATTCTTCATAATAGCCATCTTTAGCTACTTTCTCGTTAATCAATTTTCCATCTTTGTCATATCTATATACCTCCATATGATTTTCGTCTAAATATGTTTTGATAGTATATCTTATCTTTTTATTCATTTTTAATCCTCCTTTAAAGATATAATAATTAAATAAGTATAGGTTATTTCCTATTCTATTTTTTATAATATTCATAATTATAATATATGCCTAAAATAAATTATTTTTGCGATAATAATAGAATTTTATAATCATTTTCACATGTTTATAATTGAATTATATAAGGAGAGATCAGATATGCAGATGGTAACATTTGATAACGAATATACATATTTAAGAGTTGGTCGTAAGACTTTAATAGAAGCCCATATATCGGATACTCATTTTGGAAGTTTAGAGCCAAAAATACAGTATCAAATATTAAAGGAACAATTTATAGAACCATTAAAACAATTACCTGTTTTAGACATTTTATCTATAAATGGTGATATATTTCATCACAAAGCAATGGGTAATTCAGACATTTTATTATATGCTGAAATATTTGTAGAAGACATTATAAGAGAAATAGCAAGACCCAAAGGAACTACTGTATTTATAATATTGGGAACAGATTCACATGATGCAAGACAAACAAGGTTATTTTACAGATATCTATCAGATCCAACAATTGACGTTAGGATCATAGAAAATATTCAATTCGAATATGCTAAAGGTGCTAAAATATTATGTATACCGGATTTACCTGGTGTTCCTGAAGAAGTATATAGACATTATTTATTTGAATCCGGTGAATATGATACTGTATTTATGCATGGTACAATCAAAGGGGCAGTACCTATGGATCAAGTAGGTAACTGTAGATTATTTACAATTGATGATTTTGTTTTGTGTAGAGGTCCTATTATTTCTGGACATGTACATACTGGTGGATGTTTCAATACATATTTCTATTATTGTGGATCTCCATATTGCTGGCAATTTGGAGAAGAAGAACAGAAGGGATTTTTGATTGTATTGCATAATCTTAATACTCACGAGCATTATGTAATAAAAGAACCAATTACATCATTTAGATATGTGACAATAAACTTAGATGATATTATAGATAACGACCCAAGAAATATTATTAATTATATAGACAAAGTTAAAAAGGAACAAGGTATAGATTATATTCGAGTAGAATTTAATAAAGAAGTTCCAAGCGATAAAAGATCTATACTTGACTCATTCTATCGAAATAATGGCACAGTAAAACTCAAATATAATTTTACAAGAGAGCAAAAAATAATACAAAGAAATTTACAAGAAATGGAAGATATGCAAAAATATTCTTATATTTACGACAAATCATTGACAGAGTATGATAAACTGGCTAGATATATAAACGAAGATATAGGTTATGTATTTGTAACGGCTGATCAAATTAAGAAAATTATTGAGGAGGATAATTATGAGTAATAATCAAGAGCCAAAATTTCATTCTAGAATAATTACAAGTGATATTATGAGAAACGTATTTATAAGGTATATGATAATGTATACTATCTCAATAATAATAGAATTTTTCAAATTTGCAGTTGCTACAAGACTTCTAATATTAAATATGGGAGTAATATTTAATATATTTGGAGTATTGATAGATATTACCGCTGTAGGTAAAATATTTATATTGACCTCCTATATTCAGGAGTGTGGCTATTTGTTATTCACTAAATCTGAAAAGGATAATTCGTGATTTTTGGTTATATATTATAATCATGAAATAAATCTATATTAATGGAGGTATTAAATATGATAGTAAAAGATAAAATATTAAATTTATCATTGGTTCAAAGTCAATATAGAATCATTCCGGCAACAGACGGTACTATATTTTCTTTAGAGCTATATAATTATGAAGATGACTTAAATTATATAAGCAATATTATTAAGGATACATTTGAGCATATAAAAAATTCTATACTAAAGATTAATTTATATGTAACCGGACCAACTCCTGCGTTAGTTGAGGTTATAAAATTTTGTAATAATAATTTTATAAATTTATCTTTATTCCATTTTAATATGGAGACAAATGACTTCTTTGAACAACCGGTACTTGAATTTGATTATTGTGGTGGAGGAGTCGGTACTAATAAAAATGCAGCATATTGTTGCTGTCACTGTGATAATAGGTAGTATAAATACTACCTATTATTTTTTTCTCAAAATGCAATACAAATATATATTATAATCATGAAATTAATAAGAATAGGAGGACATAATGAAAAAACTAAACTTTATTTTATTAACTTCACAAATGATAATATTTTTGATATTATTTATAACGGTTTTTAAATTATTATCAAAAATAATTAAACACGATAAAGAAAATGTAAGCACCATTTCAAAAATTATAAAATGTATGGAAGATAATTCAAAATTTACTGAATGCCATACCAAAGCTATTATAAAATTATTTAAATATTTAGAACAGCAATTGGACCCACGATTAGAAGAATTAATGATGTATGAAGAAATGGACCAATATATGATAGTTGAATTATATAGACAATTAGGAATGACAACAGAGGAAATAGCCAAATTAATTGAAGAGGCTAGAAATAATTATAAAATCAAGAAAAATCTAGCAAGTGAATAATAAGATGGTATAATTATACCATCTTTACATATAAAAATAATATTATACAGCCCTCACATAAAATTAAATAATTATAATGAGGAGGTATAATATAATGGAAACTATAATCATTGCAGGCTTCCCAGGAACTGGGAAATCGATATTAACTAATGAATACAGAAATTTAACATCAGATTCTGACAGTAGTAAGTTTTCATGGATTATGACAGAAGAAGGGAAAGTTAGAAATCCAGATTTTCCTAATAACTACATAGAGCATATAAAATCTCTGATCGGGAAAGTCAGAATAATATTTGTATCGACGCATGACGTAGTAAGACAGGTTTTAAAGGATAATAATATAGAATATGTGTTAGTATATCCTAGTAAAAACTGTAAGGATATCTACATGAATAATTATAAGAATAGAGGAAATGATGACGCATTCCTCAAATTAATGGATCAAAATTGGGACAAATTTATTAACCAGCTTGAACATGAGGAGGGTTGTTCAATAAAACTAGTATTAATGAGGAATAAATATATTAAAGATATTCCATTTATTAAAAAAATATTAGAAGTAGAGGAGGAAAAGTTACATAATGGCAATGAAGAGAGAAAGGGCAATTGAATTATTAATTAGAGTTCTCGACAAATACGCAGAAACCCTAAATTCTGATGGTAACAGACCTACCAATGATTTAATATGCTCCGAGTTAGGTATCGGCAAGAGAGAACTTAAAGAATTAGGATTAGATTTTGATAAGAGGAGATACGTATGAAGTATCTGATATATATAATAACCATTGCTCTAATTGCAATGGTTTTATTTTTAATTAAATTATTTTGGCCTATTATAAAGATATTAAGAGTTATAATATTTGTAGTATGGCTAGTGATTGTTATATATTCTTCTATCAAAACGAAAAAAGGAAATAAGAATGGGAAAGAAAACTAAAAGAAAGAAACCATATAAGCAACATCACAAAATAAGTTATCTATGCTCAAAAAGAAAATGCAGAAAATGTTACGAATATCGTTATTGACCAAGTTCTAGTTATTGGAACAGTATAGAATATAAGAATCCACCAAAAAGAGATCACACAGAAAAATATATTCGCTATAACCCTAGTATTAAAGAAAAAATTCTTAAAGAATCTATAAAAGCGGTATATATTATTCTGATATTACTTATGGTAATAATTTTACTTGGAGTCTTAGAAATACTTCCAATACTAATTATAGTACTTAACTATTTATTTATGATTACAATGATTTCTCATATTATATACACGATAATAGAAATTATTATTGATTTAAAAATAAAAAATAATCTGTTAGAACGCTACCGTATGGTAGCGTTCTAAACTTTCCCAAATGGATATATTTAGGAAAGCATGTTTAATTTATTTTTTAAAAGATAGAAAACATATAGATAATTCGATCTTATATATGAAAAGAGGATAAATATGGAAATAGTGAGAAGAAATAGAGGCGGTAATTTTGGAAAAACTTCTGTATTTACAGAAACTAAAGTAAAAATGAATTTCGATATAAATGTATTAGATTTAATGTGTTCATATGTAATATCCGAAAATGCTCATATAACAAGATCTCATTTAATTAATATGAGGAATTTATTTGATACATTGGATTTACAGATATATGAAAACGATATAGAAAAAATGAAGAGGGTTAGATTTATCAGAAGAGGGTTAGAAGCCAGATTGAATGAGAATATAAAGAATCCAATACTTATACTAACTTATATTAATGGTGGTATAGTTAATGGAGATTTAGATATAGAACAGTTCTCAAAATTGTCTAATGCTGAATTGGAGTACATAAATGACACTATAAGCGGAGCACTCAAATGTACATTTATCGAGAACGAAATTCAAAAAATAATAGACATAACGACTCGTTATATGTCGGCAGATTATAGATATAGGGATACTATAATTAAAGAGTTTGAAGATCTTATCAAAGAAATAAATAGTAAATTTAGAAGGGTAAGTGTAAATAATTTAAATAATACTATATTCAGCCTTCAGCCAGGAAGATTTGAGAATGTGGTATCGGATATATATGATAAAGTAACTTCACCGTCCAGAGGATTAAGATGCGCAATGCAAGGTCTTAATGAAATGCTTGGTGGATGGTTTGAAGCAACAAGATTTTATCTATTCTTAGGAATATCAGGTGTAGGTAAATCTATGTTGCTGTTAAATCTTCTTATGCAAATGAAGAAAGCTAATAAAGGATTCTTGACTAAAGATCCTACTAAAATTCCTGTAATATTACTATTAACTCAGGAAAATACGGTTGAAGAAACTGTTGATAGAATATGCTCCATAGTAAGTGGTCGAAATATGACCAGAATTCCAAAAGACGATATAATAAGAATCTTAAGAACAGATGGAGAGCTTCTATTATCTGATGAAAACAATATTGATATTCAGATTATATACAAACCGGATAGGTCTATAGATACTGGAGATTTATATACTATTATAGAGGATCTCGAAGATGATGGTTATGAGGTAATATGTCTCTTACAAGACCACATAAAAAGAATTCGTTCTGTATACAAACAACCAGATATACGTTTGGAATTGGGAAGCGTTGTCAATGAGATGAAAATATTGGCTCAATTAAAAGAGATACCAGTCATTTCAATATCTCACTTAAATAGAGATGCTTCCAGAACAATAGACGAAGGGGTTAAAGGAAATAAAGCTGACTTGACAAGAGCATTAGGTAGATCTAATGTTGGAGAATCTATGTTAATGATTGATAACTCTGACTGGGTTACAATAGTTAATGAAGAGTATGATCAAGAAGGCAATAAATATATGGCATTTAAAAATGTAAAAATGAGATATGCACCTGTTAATAGAGATTGCATATTCCAGCCATATGAGAAGAATAATCCGATAAGACTGGTAGAAGATCTATACACTCTTGTGCCAGTATTTAGAGATACATTGGTACCTGAATCACCTGTGGCTAAATTAAATACAAATGTAAATATGAAACCTTCGATGTATAATAATATTCAGAGTCTTGAAGATGACGATGATAATATCTTTATGCCATCTGGTTCTTGTTATTCATCAAGCTCTCCTATACCGACGGTATTACCGACATCAACAACACCTAGAACTGTTATACCATTATCTGCCATAAAGAGTAACGGTTCAGTACCTATGGTTCTATTTTTAGATGAAGAAGATGAAATGTTATATCAAGTTCAAGCAGTTTCATAAAAATATGGATGTAGTCAATTGACTACATCCATTTCATTTATTCAGTAACAACCGCTTCGTTTAAATAAGTTTGTCTATTCTTTTTTATATAATTCTGTTCAGCATTATATATTCTATTTAATATAGACAACATATCTGCTGACCTCAATAACTTTAATTTCTTTTTTGTAAAATCTTTCGGGCCCATTAAACCGTTTAAAGCTAATATAATAAAATCGTAATCTGTTGAGCCGTATAAATCATATGACAATAAATCTGGTCTAAACTCATATTTTAAATATTCTAAATCGGTTAATTTTATAGTATAAGCAGCACTCTCTAATTCATCTAAATAATCATAGATTATATTATGGGCTGAATATTCTATATCATCAATTTTTTGAAGGATTGATGTATTATGATATGATAGACTAGTTTTTGCCATTCCTTCTTTAATAGTTTCAGCAACTGTACTAGTGTCTTTGAAATTATTTCTAGGTTCTCGCATTTAGTACACCCCCAATATTCTAGGTTTATTAATATCTCCACCAATGAATGAAACTATAAATTTAGTTCCTTTATTTATATAACCATATTCATCTGTTACCTCTGTGGCTATATATCTTGGAACTCTTAATGATACATAATTAGATACTGTATATGAAGACACGTTTAATTTCGAATCATAATTAAGGATATTTACGGTGGATATTTTACTTTTAGTTTCATCTATAGGTGAACTAGATGATAATAATGGAGTTATAGCGTTAATAAAAAATTTACCTTCAGAAGTATAATAGAATCTTTCTAAAGCTGTGGCTACTTCTAGATATTTATAATCTTGTTTTTGATAATACTCGGTGTTCATTTTTACACCCCCTACAACATATTAATATATATTAATATATAGTTAAATTGATTAAAAAGGAGGTTAATCTTTATGATGCATAACCCTTTGAATAAAATAATTATGTATGAAATAGGTCTTACAGTAGATAATCATCAAAGAGTGATAGACCAAGATACAAGAGAACAACTTAAATTTAAGGATAAAAATATTAAATATTCATCACAAAATTCAGTTGTGCTTACTAAGAATGATATACCATTTGATCCAGCAGAAACAAGAAATTTAATGAGCAGTTTATTCGATCATTTTGCTAGAAAGGTCGAGGAGCAAGATGATATTTATATATCTAGGTATTATGATATAACTGATAATGAAAAAGGAACTGCATTAGAAGTGATTGTAGACGGCAAAAAGATTACAAGTGATTTCTATAAGAATGATTCATTACGATACCTAGATGTAATTATGCAAATAAACGGCTCAAAAAAAGTGGATTTGAAGCAATATGATGTGGAATCCACAAATAATGATAATAAAAAAGGTAAAAGGAAAAGGTAGGTTATATTATTCCTACCTTTTTCTTTTATGAGGTGATTCTTTATGTTTATTCTAAATCCAGGTCAACAAAGAGTTGTATCTAAAGGAATAAAGCATTTAAAATATGGATCAAGACAGGTATTTGAATTTTCTGGTGGAGCTGGAACTGGAAAATCTGTAGTATTAAATGAAATTGCAAACGGTTCAGGAATTCCAAAAAATAGAATAGCGGCAATGGCATTTACGGGAGCCGCTGCTATGGTTATGAGAATGAAAGGATTTCCAAATGCAAGAACTATACATTCTTGGTTATATGAGCCAATACTAGTTCCAAAAACTGATACTAATGGTAAAGAAATACTTGACGAATATCTTGGTATTCCGGTATTGGAGCTTAAATTTGTTCCTAAGGATATAAAAGATATAGATGCATTTTTTATAGATGAAGGATGGATGGTTCCTAGACATATGAAATATGAGATAGAGTCTAGGGGCAAGAAAATAATTGTTGCAGGTGATAGTCAACAATTAAAACCAGTTGGTGATGAACCAGCATATCTATATGATACAGAAAATGTAGAGTACTTGACCGAAATAATGAGACAAAAACAAGGTTCTGGGTTGCTATATATAGCAGATAGAGCTATTAAGGGATTACCTATACAAACAGGATTTTATGGAGACTGTTTGGTTATATATGAAGATGAGCTCACTAAAGATATGATACTTGGAGCTGATATTATTTTATGCGGAAGAAATGAAACAAGGGAAAAATATAATAAGCATGTAAGAGAAAATATATTAGGAATAGATAGCGATTTTCCTAAATATATGGAGAAATTAATATGTCGAAAGAATGATTGGATGATATCTGTAGATGGTATAAGCTTAGCTAACGGTTTATCTGGTCGAGTTGTATGCCCTCCAGATTTAAGTAAATTTGATGGTAAGACATTTAAGATAGATTTTAAACCTGATCTATTTCCATCTCCATTTTTAAATTTAGAAGTCGATTACAAATATTTCAATGCTGATTATAGAACAAGAGAACTAATTAAGAATTCGAGATATGGTAATATTGGTCAGAAATTTGAATTAGCTTATTGTATTACCACTCATCTATCTCAAGGTTCTCAATACTCAAACGTAATTTATATAGACGAGTATATGCCAGATAAAAATAATCTGGATTATACAGCGGTTACCAGAGCCACAAATTTTCTAATTTATTGTAAGAAGAGGAAAAAATATTATTAATTATTAGATTACGAACTATAAATTAAATCGTAGATTAAATATATATTATAATTATGAGACCAAGATGGTCTCATAATTATAATTTTGAATAGAAAGGATGTATTATATGCAAGTAAAAACTAATGCTCAACAAAATAATATAACACCAACACCAATGGTTGTATTTCATGAGACAGATTCAGCAGAATCTAGAATGTACTTAGTATTAATAGTAGGTACAGATGAAAACGGAGAGGAATTTAAAGATTGGCAATTTATTGTAGGCCGTAAAGCGGCTTATGATTATATCAAATCAATGGTCGAAAATATCGACTTAATAGAATCAAGAATTGTTGTCGAATCAGAGACTATTTCAGAAACTAAAACTGTTTTGCAGTTTATGAAATATGTGCTCGATACTGGTCTTATTGAAGATCCTGGATTTGATATCATGGATTATGTAGTTGGAGATTATGATTACGAAGGGGAGGATTAAAATGAAGCAAAAAAAGAAAAACAAGCCCAACTATTTTGCTCAAGCTATTCAGCGGAGCGGCACAGATTTTATCGACAATACCAATATTCAGCAATTACAAAATGATGCTCCCAAAATTTTAAGGGAGTTAGCTAGGGGTAATATTGATCCGAATCAATATTACAATTATCTTGCCAATGATAGGTTGGCATATGTTTTGTCAAATGAGGCATATCAGAACTTGATACACTATAATGAGATTTATTATAGTCTATGGTTCCGTGTTGATTATTTACAGAGAAATAATCAACCTCTCTCACAGTATCTTGTTCAGTTAATGCAAGAATATAGCTGGAAAACAAGAGTATATGACATTATATACAGTCATATTGAAGCTTTCAGAGCTACTAAAGATATATCTCATATAATTAGCATGGTATCAAAAATATCATATTATACAAGGTATATCTAAATTTATAAATTAAGGAGGAATAAATAATGAAACTTGCTGATGTCCAAAGAATCAGAGAAATGGCTGGAGAAAATAACATAATCAGAATATTTTGTGATAATGTATTAACTTTCTTTGCCGGCCCAGTAGATGGTTATGAATTTATCTGGGATGATGATAATAATTGTGCATATCAATTAAGACCGAATACATCAACCTTCACACAGGATGTATCTCCGATTGAGATAACTATCATACCATATGAGCACATACAGTACATGTATATTCAAACGGATCTTAAAGAAACAATCGAGTTCTTAAAAGCTCGTGGTTATGATGAGCAAAAGATTAACAAAGTGATAGAGAATCTCAAAGTATTCAGCAAATCTAAACCTAGTAAGATTATAACATCTGATAAGCAAGCAGAATATTTAAACCCAAATAATCAACAATAAAAATTAATAAATTATTACCGAGTAAACAATTGTGTAATTATATATTATAAAAATGATATAAAAGAAATTTTATACTTATAAAATCCAATATATAATTAAGGAGGAAACAAGTTATGAATCAAAACAATTATTATTCTTATGGAGCTCCCGCATACAATTTCCCGTTTGGAGGTTATGGGGCGCAACCTCAGGCAATGCCTATGTACAATACTCAGCCTATGAAGCAGCCAGAATATACAAATCCTCTTGGAGCTGCGAAGATTAAGGAGTTGTTGGAGAAAGGAAACGGTGGTCCTAAGATCGCTCTTACCGAGGAAGACTTCTATGAAGCAATCTGTACTCACAGATTCAATAATCATCTTGAGGTTATTGAAATCGGAGACGGCAAATTGAAGTGTAAGATTTGCGGTGCTGAATTTACACCGGTTGAGAATGCAGATATTGAAGATGTAAAGAGAGCAACAGAGAATCTTCTTAACATCCTGCATACTGCTAAGCTTGCTTGGCTGGATGTTCCGGATAAAGTAGCAACAGAATTTTTCCAGGCTATGGCAGTCGTTAAAAAGACTCCAGAGCTGTTCAAGATTGCTATGAGCAACTTTGCTCAGTATACCGGTTATCAGGTTCAGAATGTAAATTATCCAATCAATGGATTCGGTCTTATGAATCAGATTCTTGGACCTCAGCCTTACACCGGCTATGTTGCACCATATGCTCAACCTCAGTCCTTCCAGCAACAGCCTGTAGCTTCTTATGGATTTAATGCAGCTGCTCAACAGATGCAGGCTGCGGCACCTGGAATTTCAAATGGCTTTGGGTATAATGCGCCCCAGCCTCTTCAGGAGGTAGCTCCGCCTCAGCAGCCTAAGCAGGATACAGCACAAGCTCCTGCAAACAATGGCGAAACTGTAACTACAAAGTTACATGTCTAATAAATAGTACAGACGAGTAGGAAACTACTCGTCTGTATTTTTGTGTAAACTATTTAGAATTTTTTATAATTAATAGGCTGTATAACACAATATTAATTATAAAGAAAGGAAAATAGAAAATGGCTAAAGGTGAAGTTAAATTAACGGCTGAACAAATTGAGGCAATTAAAAATTATGCTGATCAAATTAAAACATTAGGTTCATTTGTTGAAGCTGTAAGAAAGCGGCCTGGTATGTATATAGGTCACAAAGGTCTTGAAGGCTTCATCAATATGTTTAGAGAGGTATTTCAGAATGCATTTGATGAATTGGTTAGAGGTGAGTCTCCCTGTGATACAATATGGGTGACATATGATGAAAGAACTTGTACCGTTATAGTAGAAGATAATGGTAGAGGTATTCCATTTGGAAACATCGTAAGAATATTTAGTAAGCAGCATACATCTGCCAACTTTGAAAAGAAATTATTCGACTATACATCAGGAACACATGGTGTGGGTGCCAAAGTTACAAATGCATTATCAACAAAGTTTATTGTTGAGTCCTATATATTTGGACAAGCAAGAAGGGTAGAATTCAATGAAGGTATTCCATGGAATGAAGGGAATAATGGAGAAGTAGTTATTCCAAATCCTGATAATAGACAAGGAACTATGGTATGTTTTACTCCATCTTTTGAGATTATGGGTAGATTCACATGTGGCTATGAAGTTTTGCTCGATTTAATTAAGTCAATATGGCCATTAACCAAAATTGGTTCAAAACTATATTTTAAAGCTATTACCATGGCTGGCAAAGAAATACCTATAGTAGTTGAAAATGAAGATGGAATAATGACCTATCTAATAGACATTACTAAGAATCCTATTATTAAACCTATTACATTCGCATATGATACTGGCGAAATGAAGGCAAACATAGCCTTTACATATGATGCTGATAACGTTACAATTCCTGAATATATAGTTTCATTTGCAAACTATTGCCCAACAGAAACCGTTAGAAGCTCACATGTAAAGGGATTTATTGCCGGCTTAAGAAAATATTTCTTAAAATATATGAACGATGTATATCTAGTTTCAGGAGCAAATACAAAAAAGAAGAATAAATTAAAAATTATTGAGTCTGATATAAGAGGTGGTCTTAGAGTAGTTTTAGATGTAGCTATGTTGGAGCCCACTTTTAATGGTCAGGCAAAAGAAGAACTCTCAAGTAATGAGATGGAGTTATTCGTTAGAGAACTTACAGAAAAATCTTTAGAGAAATGGGGTAAAGAAAATCCTCAAGCCCTTCAGAAGATTTGTAAGTATTTTAAAGACATTGCAGAAATCAGAATGAAATCTGATGAAAGCAAGGTAAAAATAAGCAATCAATATTTATCCGGATTTAACGGACTACCAGCTAAATACTCTCCTCCAAAATTATGGGCTAAACATAAGACTGATAAAAGATATAAGTTCGAACTTATCATTGTTGAAGGAGACTCAGCTGGTGGGTCGGCTAAGAACTATAGAAACAATGATATACAAGGTATTATGCCGCTAAGAGGTAAAATGATTAATTGTTTCGAGGCGACAGAAAAGAAATGTTTGGAAAATGCTGAAGTAGCTGGCATGGTTACAATCTTTGAAGCTGGCTATGGCAAATCATTTGATATTAATAAATTCTATTGGGATAAGGTAATAATAGAAGCCGATGCAGATCCCGATGGTTCTCATATCAATGCTCTGTTCTTAAGATTTATGCTGAGATTCTTCCCTCAAGTTATTCTAGCTGGAAGATTTTACAAGGCAGTTCCTCCGTTGTATAGTATGAAGAAGGGTAAAGAAACTGTTTACTTTTCAACTAGAATAGATTATGTAAAGTATATTCAGAAAGAATTTTCCAAGAAGTATACTATTACAACTCTTGAAGGTAAGAAATTGAGCGACATGGAAATTACAGAATTACTATATCGCAATATTGATTACACATATGAGCTTCGGAAAATCGGTGACAGGTATAGCGTGGATTATAGTCTATTGGAACTATATCTGTTTAATCGAAACGAATCTGTAGAAACTATTGGTAAACTCATTAAGAAGAAATTTAGATTTATGGATATTAAATCGATTAATGAGACCACTACAGCGGAAGGCATCATAAACGATAAATATAACACATTGTTTATGAATAAGAGGCTTATAGATGATAGTCAAAAAATAATTGAAATTATAGAAAGTAATCTATATAAATATTATAGACTAAATGGTGAAATTGCTAGTCTATATGATATTATGGTTGCTTATGAGAATAGTGAACCATCATCTATTACTCGTTATAAAGGTCTTGGTGAGATGGACCCTGAGGAGCTTGCTATGAGTACAATTTTACCTGGTGATGAAGGACAGAGAGTTTTAGTACGCTATACTATGGAAGATGCAATTAAGGAAATTAATGAAATTAGATATTTAGAATCTAATAAGAATGAACTCCTTAAGGGTATCAAAGTAAGTAGAATAGATGTATTGGATTAGTTATTATGGAATGGGGTATATACCCCATTCCAATTTATTTTTATCTAAATCTTATTTTTTATTTTAGCTATATATTATATATATGAAGTAATAATATATCTTTAAAGGAGGATAGAGATGAATAATTTAATAGATGGAGTATGGTATCATATACCAGGATTTAATGGATATGTAATTAATAATGAAGGATTAGTTAAATCATATAAATTTTTCAACACTAATCCTGAAGGTATAATTCTTAAATACTATAAGAATAAAAAAGGTGGTTATTATATATTAACCGATGATAAGAATAGAAGAAAGAAAAAGAGTAAAGAAGAATTATTAGACATAGTAATCAAATCTCCAACATTATATCCAATAGCAGAGAATGCGGTATATATGGGTTCAAGAAATAGAGGTTGGAGCAAGTATACAACTAAACACCCAGATGATAAAGGTACAGTAAAGATTGATATAATGAATTCCGCATCTGAATTTATAGAAAGAGATAAACCTAAAGAAATTACTTTAAGATTCCCATTCGAATTCAAAAAGGATTCTGAGAATATGGTTAAGTTTTATTAAGAATTACAATGGGAACAACTTAATAGTAATAAAAAGAGGAGGCATAAGAATATGGCGGAAAAAATTTACGAAAGTAATGTTTTGACTGAGTATAAAGCGGATATGATAAGATATGCTATAGCAGCTAATAGACGCCGCTCTGTACCTGAAGTGAAAGATGGTTTAAAAATAGTTGCAAGGCGTATTTTGACAGCTATGTACTTTGACGAACATTGTACCAGTGATAAACCCACAATTAAATGCGCTGGTATTGTTGGTTCTACTATGAAAAAATATCATCCTCATGGTGACAGTTCAATATATGATACATTAGTTGGTATGGCTACTTGGTATAATTGCAAAGTTCCATTGCTTATACCTCATGGAAATTTTGGTAATATGCAAGGAGATGGACCAGCAGCTTATCGTTATACTGGAGCTAAATTATCACCATTCGCTGAAGAATGTGTTATTTCCGAATTAAGATATTCAAAAGACGTAGTAGATTGGGCAGAAACATTTAATAACTCTGACTATGAACCAGAGTATATGCCGGCTGCTGTGCCTTTATTACTTATAAATGGAGCTCTTGGTATTGGTGTTGGATTAATGACATATATACCAAGACACAATCTTGGAGAAGTTATAGATGCTACAATTAACCTTATCAAAGATCCAGATGCTCCGGTTGTACTTATACCAGATCAATGTATGAAATGTAATATAATCGATACAAATTGGAAAGCTATTTGTAATTCTGGTAATGGAAAGTTTAGGGTTAGAGCAGATATCCAGATAGAAATGGATAATGATATCCCTACACTTGTAATAAAATCAATTCCCGACATGACTACATTAATAAATGCTGTTGGTGATGAAGGTATCATTCCTAACATAACCAAAATGGCTAAAGAAGGAAAATTACCACAGATTACAAGAATATATGATGATAGTCATGGTGAGGAATTAAGATACGTTATAGAATTAAAGAAAGGTTCGGACCCGAATTATGTAAGAGACTATCTATACAAGCATACAATGCTTGAGAAAACTTTTACAGTTAATTTTGAGGTTATGAATGGAATTGAACCTATAAGAATGTCATACAAATCATACCTTCAATTCTTTATAGAATTTAGAAGGGTCACCAAATTCCGAGTATATACAAGCTTATATCAGCAATCTATGACAAAATGGAAAGAGAAACAATTATATCTTAGGGTAATGGAATCTAAAGAAATAGATGATATTATTCTTAAGATAAGAAAATTAAAAACCATAAATGATAAAGAATTTATGGAATATTTGATTAAAACACTGAAGGTGACTGACCTTGAGGCTAAATTTATCATGCGTATGGATGTAATGAAGTTGTCTGAAGCTTATTATCATAAATACTTGAAAGAGAGCGAAGAGCTTAAGAAACAGGCAGAATTATATTTGGCCAAAATAACAAATGATCAGTTGATAGACAAAGAAATAATTGAAGAACTTGAATACTTCAAGAAGAAATATGGTCAGCCAAGACAGTGTAAGGTTATTAAAGTTACTGATGATTCAGATATTCCTAGGGGAGAATTTAAGGTTGTTATTACAGAAAATAACTATATCAAAAAATTATCTCCTAATGATCCTATTATCGCATATAAAGGGGATAACCCTAAACATGTGATATTAGGAGAAAATACTGAATATATCTTGATATTTGATAAGAATGGCAAAGTATTTAAATATCCTATATGGAAAATACCGCTTTGCGATAAAAATGCTATCGGTATGGATATAAGAATTCTTATTAAGAATCTTACATCTGATATTGTAACAATGATTTACGAACCTACACTAATCACATATTCCAAGAAAATTAATAAACATTTCTTAGTGGTACTTACAGAAAATAATTGTATAAAGAAATTGGATCTTGAAGATTTCTTAACAGTTACCCACTCAGGAATCACTTATACAAGGTTGAATAAAAATGACTTTGTAAAGGATATAAAGATAGTTCCAGATTCACTTGATATTATTATTTACAGTGATCACAAAGCTCTCAGAGTTAATATGTCGGAAATACCTCATTACAAGAGAACAGCTCTAGGTGTAGCAGCAATGAATACAAAAGAAAAAATTGATGGATTATCTGTAATATATCCTGATGCTACTCATATAGTTGTAGTAACAAGCTCTGGAAGAATCAATAAATTTGATGTAGCTGGATTGGCTAGGTCTTCTAGAAATAAAGCAGGTTCTTCTGTAATTAAATTTGGTAAGAACGACAGAATTGTTTCAATTTATGGAGTAAATGATTCAAATACACTAAAAGTGGTTGCTGCCAGTGGAACTATAGATATTCCGATTTCAAGCATTCCTGTAGGTTCTAGTATTAGTGCTGGAGAAAAGATGATTAGTACTAAAGGTGATGTAATCATTAAAACAAGAATTCTAAAGTAAAATAAGAGTGGTAGAGTTTTCTACCACTCTTTAATTATTTAAATTAAATAATCAAAGGAGAATAAGTATAGCAGGAAAAAATCATCGCAGGTATAAAATACGCAAACGTAACAGTATTAAACACATTCCAGAACCATTATTTGATACCCCTCCGGTGCTTATTAGTACATGGGAGGAATTATCTAAATTAGAAAACGAGAAATATAGAATCGAAGTTGATTTAAAGTATGGCTGCGGGTGGGTACGCCCTAAATTTAAGCTAGAAAATGATGATGAATATTTTAAGCACAATTTCTATTTATCAACTCATACATTTTATGGCGACGATTATTCCGAATATACTAGAATATTGCGTGATTTCGGATTCAATATTCAATTAGCTAACTGGGATGGAAAAACTGTATATTGCCAATATTAAGGATGAGTAATACTCATCCTTTCTTTTTTGCCTTCAATGCCTCAATTTAAGTAAACATTATAAGTAATGGTGAAAAGGGGGTATGAGAAGGCATGGATGATATAAAGTTAATGAACCTAGGCAAAGTATCCAGACAAAAATATGAACTAGGATGTAAAATTATAGATTCATATTATGGCCAAGTTCGCTATTGTATTATAGAGCAATTCAAAACTTTATTATATAATGCAATAACACAATGTCATACTTCTACGTATTCATTAATTATCAGACAAGCTTATTCAATTATAGGAAATGAAAGTGAAAAGGAAATTGTGGACAAAATAGTTCAACAATTAATTAACTTAAGAGTATGACTTTACGTCATACTCTTTTTCATTTATAGATAGCAGTTGGATTATATATTATATATCTGTATAAATTATACTTTGAAAGGAGAATATTATGGTAAACATTGAAGGACTTGACAAAGCAGAGGTTTTAGCATAGTTATATAATCATTCAAGACCTCATGGTTTAGGATTCTTATGGGCAACTGATGAAAATATGACTATTGAAGAGGCTAGAGAATTATTAGAAAAGGATACATATTTTGATTACATCAAGAGTAGGGTGATGAAGGTAAATTTATTATCTAACAAAGAATTTGATGAAAGACTGTATGATAGAGATCATTGGCCTGGAAAGGCTCAGTATGTAATTGATAAGATACGTGAAAAGCATAGTAAAGAGTCAAAATCAAATGAGGCGTGATTTAATCACGCCTTTCTTTTTTGTATACTATGCTATTACCTATACTTTCAATTGTATATTATAGTGGTGATATACTAATATAGTATATTTACAAGTATTATCATTTATCTATTTAAAAAACTCAAAAACTGTAAAATTTGATAGAACAGCAAATGCTCGTAGGTGTTTAAACCTACCATAAAAAAGCGGAATGGGCAGTCGCAGCAGTTACCCTTATGAATCGTAAACTCGATACTGCTCTAAACAAAAAGGGATAAAATAAAACGTGTAATTATCTACACGTTTTATTTTTTCTAAACATATCTGTAATGAAGAAAGGAGCTGATATAATTGAAAGGAACTTCTGCTATCGTTAATGGAGTATATCCAATAGTTTCTAAAGCTATGGAGAAAAATTTAAATAAATATAAAGCTAATATAGGTAAATTTTTAGAAGCTAGATCTAAAGAGTTATATGATATTGCACCATTTGATCGTATATATTTTGGATCTGAAGATTTGAAAGATTTCTATAATGCTGTAGGATTTACCGAAGCGGACATTCAGCAGCATATAAATAAAACATATTATGCTTCTATCGCATCTTTTAATCCGAGATGTGCAAAAGACCCATTTACAATTTCAATGATTATGATAATAAGATATTTCTATTTAAAGAAAATGCAGAAAGAATTAGAATTATCTTGTATTTATCTAGCATTTTCTGGAAGTTTTTATCCGTCTATTCATTATGGTTCATTCCCAAAAGTTCAGCCATCTGAGTATAGACATGTAATGGAATATGTTGTTAATAATATGCTATCTCAAAAGTTTGATCTTAAGAGAGAAGGTTCTGTTATAGGTGCAATAAAGAGTATTTGTAATACATGGTTGAATTCTTATGGGGATAGATTGAAAAGTTCTGATGATGAAGATATTGTTTATCTGCTTCAGCAGCTCCATAATAGAATTAAATCATTCATGAAAAACATAGCCACTCTTTATTATGACGCTTATGAAAATAAAGATAATTATCTTACTTATGATAGTGATAGTTATGATGAAGATAATTATCATCTGGCAGATAATGATTCATTTAAAGGTGAACGCTATGTAAATAATGCAATGAATTATATAACAACCAATGGAGTCAATTATAAGCTATGTAAAATGTCTTCCAGTAGCTTAGTAAAGACTGACGAAATTAAAGCTATAATTGAATCTATACAATCAGATAAAAATAATATAGTTCTTATCAGAGAACTTTTATCTATAATTGTAATGGAGTATCTAAAAGAGTCAAAAACAAAAGATGTTACAGGTATAGACTTCATTACATTTACCATTGCAGCTAAACCTAATACTAAGAATCCCAATATAATCAGACAAAAAGAGATTATAATTAAATTACTAAACGAAAATTCACCAAGATATCGTGAAAGAAAAAACAGAATAGCTACAGATAATGCTTATCAAAAATGCATTTTAACTTATTATACTCTCATAGTAAATTTAGCAAATAAATAAATATAAAGGATAGGAGGAAACTCCTATCCTTTTATTTTTTGTAAAACTTATGTATTATATTAATATATTATAATTGTGAATAAACATATTTGGAGGTTTAATACATATGATAAAATTCAGAAATACAATAATAAATAAATGTGGAACCTACGAAAAGGATGAATTAAATAGAGTTATTAAAATTATTAACCTTAATACTGAAATCAGCATACAATATAAAGAAGATGGAGGTAGAATAGAACGTTATACATGCCGTAAATCTGGAGAAGAGTATGCATTGTATGAGTATGATAATCGTGGTCATTTAATTCACCGTAAAAATTCTAATTTAAATGATGAAGTATGGTACGAATATAATGAAGATGGTTATATGATTCGTCGAAGAACAGCAGCAGGTTCTGACGAAATAAGAAGACCGGTAGGAAAAGATGGTAAATTTAAAGTAGTATATTATAAGAGTTCAAATAATAAAGAAATATGGTTTGAATATGATGAGGAGGGTAGAGAGATTAGAAGAACAACCATATACAGGAACTAATAATAAAATAAAATATGTACGGTGACGTACATATTTTATTTTTTATCTAAAACATATCTGTAATAAGAGAAAGGATGTGTTAAGATGGCTATAGATAAGAAAATAAGAGAAGAAATAGAGATGTTTGTTTGTGAATTCTTTGATGCTCTTGATAAAACAGGAGCCAATACAGAATATTGGAAAGAAAAATTTGCTCATATGAGTGATTATCAATTTGAAAAATGGCTTCAAAAGAAATATCCATTAATATTCCAGGTTAGAGCATTTGAAATAGAGCCTACATTTAGTGATTTTGAAGATGCTGCAAAAGTGGTCGGAATACCTTTGTTAGAAAAAGTTAATCTACCATATCTTTATACAAACAAAGATGGTATACCTGTTAATAGTAAAGAATGTATAATAATGTATCTACACCTAAAGAGAGTACAGCAGATCATTACTAAGAAAAATCACATTTCTATTGATATTGATCATAGAGATTTTAAAACTGGTAGACTACTTGATGAAGACAAATCCGCTCAGACCAGTGATAGAGAAATAGAAGCTCTTGCTATTATGGGTCTCTATGACACTATGGATGAATTTACTACTATCAAAGCAGATGCAATGAATGCAAAATCTCAAGCGTATAATCAAATATCAACTACAGGTACTCTTAGTAAAGAAGATTATGTTGTTGATAAGACTGATTCTATTGCTAGAAATACTATAAATGTATATCTATTAGGTTGTCTTATAGATACTAATTTAATTAATGAAGATGGATACACACCATACACATTAAAAGAAAAACAAAGAAATATAACAAGAGTATAAAATAATTGGAGATCGGAAATATTTCCGATCTCCAAAATTTATAAATTTCATTATAATAATATATTATAACAATGAAGCTAAAATTTAATACTTTATAAAATTCAGAACATTATGATAATCTTATAGAAAGGAGTACATAATATGCCAGAAATAGGAATGATTCAAGAGCAAGGCGATCTGGGATTAGGCTGGACACCTGTATCTGAAGAAGAAGAGGCTATACTCAAGAAAGAACAAAACAAGAATAACGAGAAAGATGAGAAGGAAACAGGAGCCAAGTAATACTGGCTCCTTGTTATTTTGTTAAAAATAAAAGAAAAGGAGAATAATTATGAAAACTGCAAATTTAGTGTTAAACAGGAGAGGAAGTTCAAGAGTACTGGCTAAGGAGATAACTCTTCATGAAACACAAAGTTTAAGGGTAATTCTCTTAAGAATGCTAGTTGTTGTGGCTTGTATATCACTAGCAATTTATATTTTGACACTACAAATAAGGGTTGATAACCTAGAGGAAAGAAATACTATACTTATTAATGAAAAATTTGACCTACAAAGACAACTAAATCAGGCTGATGCAGACTACAATATTACTATTGGCAAACTAGCAACAAATATAATCAAATCAAATGATGTGATAGACCAACTAGACACACAATTAACTTCGCTTATGAAAGATAACAGAGATTTAGCTGCACAATATGATGAATTATTTGAAAAATACAGCGTTTTGGCAGAAAGGGAAGAATTGTATAACAAATACGAATATATAGTAATGTACGACGGAAAAAGAACCGACGTTACATATGAGCAAATAAAATCTGGTGAACAGATAATGCTTGAAAATGGATACAATCCGAATATATTATTTAGTACAATAATGGTAGAAAGCAGAGGTGTTGAAACCGCAAAAAATAAAGAATCGACCGCAACGGGGTACGGTCAAATTCTTGCCTCTACAGGCAAATATATATATGAAGATTTAATGGGAAACCCAAAAGGAACATACAAACATTCCATGGCTAAAGATGGAGATTTAAATATGCAAATGACTGCTACTTATATTGATCATCTTTTAGATATAAATAATGCAAAATTACTTAATGCTATGAGAACCTATAGTGGAAGAAATACGTCAGGAACAAGAAGATACATATCTATGATGTCAGGATTTTCAGATGATATTAATAAAGTAAAAGTACCAAGCAGTTTAACCGAAAATTAATAAAAACACCGCAGGTGTTTATATAATTTAACTAATTAATATTATTAAGGAGGAATTAAAATGTCAATGTTAAAGGCGCAAGTTATAGGAGTAGGAGCTGCAGGAAATAAAGCAGCACTCGCATTAATCAAAACAAATGTTATCGATGTTAACAGCACTATGCTGGTGAATAGCACAATGAGAGATATTCCAAATGGATTTCAAGGGAAAGTCGTTCAAATAGGAAATTCAACATTGAGCGGCTGCGGTAAGGAACGTTCAGAGGGTAAGCGTTTAGCTTTAGAAGCTCTGCAGAGCGGAAAACTTAATCTGGATTCGTTTATTGATCCATTGACTGATATAGTTATTATTGTTACATCAACAGAAGGCGGAACAGGTTCTGGTGCATCTGTAATCATTGCGCAATACCTCAAGAAAGTATTACATTGTAATGTACACATATTTGCATTTACCGGATTTGAGGAAGATGCAAGAGGTCTGTACAATACTGTAGAATTCTTCAAGGATCTTGATGAGGAGTATACAGTACAGATTGTAAGAAATAAGAAGTTTTTACAAGAGGCTAATAATAACTTCTCTAAAGCAGAAACTATGGCCAATACAGAATTCGCTACAAGAATCAGCATTCTGTTAGGAAATCCTATAGTTCCTTCAGACCAGAACATTGATAAAACAGATTTGTTCAAGATATCCACAACGCCTGGTTATATGGATATCCAGTACAAAGAAATTTCTGAAAAGGTCAAGAATGTAACCAGGTTTAATGAAATTATCAAGGATATGATTGACGAATCAAAGGGTATGGATATTGATAACCCTAGCCAGACATTAATGGGGGTTATAATCAATATTCCGGAATCTGAGAGAGGTTCAATTGATTACGATTTTAAAGAAATCGTAGAGCATTATGGATTTCCTTTTGAAAAGTTCAGACACATTCAATCAAAAGAAGATATATGCACATTTATCGCATTTGTATGTGCAGGTATGAAAATACCCATCAAGGAGATTGAGGATGTGTATGATAAGTACGTTGAGAGTACATCAAAGGTTGATAAGAAGAAGGATGATTTCCGCAGCTTCTTAAGTGATCTTACGGCTGATGAAAATGACAGCATCTTTAATCTTAGAAATAGGAATAAAGCTGTTGACAAGCAGCCTTCTGAAGAGGATAAGGATAACTTCTTCAAATCTTTCAATCTTGAAACTCCAAATGTACCAAAAAATAATTCCTCAAACAAAATAGTAAAGCCTAAAGATAATGGTATGAAAAACTATTAATATCTATTAGGCTACTATCTATGATAGAGGAAGGATGGTAGTATGTTTAATTTCAATTCTATGTATCAAGAAGTTATGGAAAAACCTAAGCAACAGCCAAAAGAAATTCATCTTAATCTTAAAGATTCATTCACTTTTAATATAGATAATTTCCTTGCTAAATTCGAGGAAATAAATTCTATGAGTGATAATGAACTTTATCAATTGGCTAAAGCTACCTATGCAATGGTACTAGAAAGCACTGTTGCAAAGAAGGATACGGCACTAGCAATTAAATTATTTAATAATGCTAGATATATTACAGCATTAATAAATGTATTCAATTCAGTAAAATTAACCTATTCTCAAAAGGTTTATTGTAATAAGCTAGTGTATGATTATCTTCGTATACCAGATAGGAATGAGACCATAGTTCAATTGCTGCAGAGTTTGAGTAATATGGTAAATCATGATATCATCCCATCTTTACTCGGAATTAGCCTTCCAAGAGATTTGGCGACAAATATAGCTATTGCCAGATATTCATCTATGGATGATACAGCAACAGTTAAAAGAGTTAATAATATCATATTTAATACAGGCGACACAAATTTGATGACGGAAGAGCGTATAATCAAAATATATGAAATACTATATGGAGATTGTATGACAAGACTATTCAAGGGTATAATGTTTGATGTATATCCTAAAGAATATCTTAATAGTTGCTCAAATGAGTGTAATGAGATTTATTCTACAATAAGTCTTGCCGTATTAACTATGATAAATACTATGCCATCGCAAGATATAAAATTCATATTAAAATCTTATCATGGAGATTATATTAATTTCCCTAGTTATGTAAGATTTAGTATGAATTCCTTAAGCGATGATTTCTATCGTATTAATGCAGTAATAAACGAATTAAGGTCTGAGGGTATATACTTACCATAATAGATTAAATCATAATAAAGGGATTGGGTCGTTTGTCCAATCCCTTATTTTTTATTTTTTATATTTTTTAGAACAATACTGTAAGTTGTAATAAGTAATAATGAAAGGATGGTATATATGTCATTACTTGTACACAATTTTAGAAAAACAGTAGCAAAGAGTAAAGATTTAAGAATAAAATCTGAAGCTGAATTTAGCGTAGGATATCCAACTGGATATCTTGTTTTTGATTTCATGAATGGAACCAAAGTAGAAGTTACAAAATCTGATGGAACAAAATTTAGTTATAATTCAATTGGTATAGTTGATGGTACAATGGTTTCATGTGTTGGAAGGTCTGGTTGTGGCAAGACAACATTTGTTATGCAAGTAGCTGGAAATATAATAAGGCCATTCCCTAATAGTGCTATATTCCATGAAGATATAGAAGGCGGTATCTCGGATATGAGAAAACGCCAGTTATTAAAGATGACTGAAGAAGAGTTTAAATCAAGGTATATTTGTAGGAATACAGGTATTACAACTGAAAATTTCTTCCAAAGAATAAAGATGATTCATGATTTGAAGCTTGAAAGTAGAGAAGATTATGAATACGATACAGGATTATATGACGCAGAAGGTAATAGAATATTTAAGTTACAGCCCACTGTTGTCATATTAGATTCTCTGGCAATGCTTATGCCTGAAAATATTTCAGATATGGATGAGCTTGCTGGTTCTATGGCTGCTACAAGTACAGCAAAACTCAATACTCAGCTTGTTAAGAGAATAATTCCTATGCTCAAAGTTGCGAATATAATCTTCTTTGTTATAAATCACTTACTACCAGATCCTAGTTTAGTACCAAAGAAAGCACAAGTTGCTTGGTTAAAACCAGGTGAGAGATGTCCTGGTGGAGAGACAGCAATATATCTGGCTAATAACTTCTTAAGATTTGATGATAATTCAAAGCTTAACGCCGAAGATACTTTTGGTGTTGATGGCATTTATGTAGATGTATTACTCGTTAAATCAAGAACCAATAATGCTGGTAAGTCTGTTAAGATGGTATTTGACTATGCAAACGGATTCGATCCAGAGTTATCATTATTTATGCTTCTTAAGGATCAAGGTAGGATAAATGGTTCTGGAGCTTACTTATACATAGGAAATAGAGATGATAAAAAGTTCTCACAAAGGAAATTCAAAGAAAAACTTGCTACAGATCCAGAATTTTCACAAATATTTATAGAAGAATCATTTAAAGCTCTTGAAGTTCTTCTTAATCCAATTGAAGCTGAAAAGGAAAAAGAAGATTACAAGTTAGATACAACCTCCATCATGCTTCAAATGATGAAAGAAAAAATACCAGCATAATCATATATCATAATATGATTATATATTATAATCCTGAGTAATATGAAACAATAACATATGAAAGGGGATCAAAACCTATGATGAAAAATGTAATAACAAATGAATTTGCAGAATATATTGACAATGAGCAGATTTGTATGATTTCAGGGGTTCCATGTAAATGTGGAATCCCTGAATGTGATAAATGTTTTGAACCACAAAAGAATAATAAAAATCGTTTAAGAAATATCTTAGACGATTTAAGTAGTAAGGTTGATGTAGAATATATTTATTAAGGAAAGGGAGAAGTAGCGATGATTAATCCTAATCTATCTTTATTAGAGAATCTAGCTGAAGCGGAAAAAAGGATAGATAGTTTGGAAGAGGCGTTAGGTAAGGGTCTCTTGGAACCATTTAACAGCACCAATTCCGGCGCTAGAAAAATATTGTTCGGTACTCAATTTGAACATGCTATACCGTTAATTCACGCCGAAGTACCATTAGTCCAAACTGGATATGAAATAAGATTTGGTGACTATTCGGCATCCATTATTAAAGCAGATTCTGATTATTTTGTAGAGTCCATCATCTCAAAATTTTCATCTGTTCCTAGACAGCATTATTTTGTAATTATAAGGAGCGATGAGAATAAAGAGATTAAAGTAGTTGAAAGAATACCATATGAGCATACTACGGAAACATATGGTTATCTGTATAATAATTCTTATATGGATTCATTATCCGTAGGTTCAAAAATTAATCAAGGCGATGTTATTCGCAAATCTACTTCATATGATGAATATGGAAATAGAAAAGATGGAGTTAACTTATTGTGTGCATATTTAGCTACAGATAAGACTATGGAGGATAGTGTAATCCTATCAGAGTCCGGAGCTGCTAAATTAAGTACACCTCTTATCAAGAAAGTAACTCTGATGTTCAATGAAAATGATATACCTTTGAATCTATATGGAAATGAAGCAGTATATAAGTCATTTCCAAATATAGGTGAACCTATTAAGTGTGGTATATTATGTGCTATAAGACGTGAGAAGAAAGAGGAATCCCTTTATACTCAGTCTTATAATAAGCTCATGGGTATATTAATGAGCGATGATAAATTTACTCTTGATGGAATCGTTGTGGATCTAAATATCTATTCTAATAATCCACAGATTCTAAATAATTTTTATAATGCTCAATTAAAATATTATTATGATGAGAATATAAGATTCTGTACAGAACTTGTAAATGCAGTTGATAGATTAAGATCTGCATATCCGGATTATAAGCTATCATACGATTTACAAAAGCTTTATCATAATTCTAAAAGAATACTCAAAGGTGATCAGTATATTAAAGAGGATAAGGTATTCTCTAATACTGTACTGGAGGTATTTGTAGTAGAAGAAAAACCGATAATGGTCGGGGATAAAGTTTCAGATAGATATGGTGGTAAAGGTGTTATATCTGAAATTATTCCAGACCATTTAATGATGAAAGATGATTTGGGTGAAACAGTAGAATGTATTATTAATCAGTCTACTTGTGTAAACAGAGAAAATCCAGGTCAGCTATTTGAAACTTCTATAACTCATATAGGAGCTAGAATAGTTCATTTCATCAAGACTGGGATGTTATCTCCAGAAGAAAGTTCGGATATAATAATCGAATTCTTGAAGTGTATAAGTCCTCAAGAAGCAGAATATCTAAAAGATTATTTATCTAAGTTACCAAGCGATTATTTGGAGTCATTTATAAATTCCATATTGGTTGCTGGTATGATCTATATATCAGTAAGACCTATAAGCGAAACAATGACTATCGATAAATTAGCAGAAATATATAATAAGTTTCCATGGATTAAACAGTCTTATATGCAAACTCCAATATTAGATAGTAATGGAGAAGTAAGATATGTGAAGTCCAGAAGACCTATTATATGCGGAAAGAAATATATCTACAGATTAAAGCAGTATGCTGAAGAGAAATTCAGCGTAACTTCTTTATCATCTACCAATATTAAGAATCAAAATACAAAAAATAAAGCAAATAAGAATTATAAGTCATTACATGCAAATACTCCTATCCAGTTTGGTGATATGGAAACTGCAGATATGCAGCATATTGGGATGGAGTATGTGGTAACTAATCTGATGATTCACTCAGTATCTCCGCAAGCAAGACGATTAGTTGAACAGATGCTTACTGGAGATCCATTCGATGTGAACATCGAGCTCGATAAAGATTCAACAAATAGAAGTGTCGAAATAGTAAATGCATATCTTAAGACTAAAGGATTAAGACTTGTATTTAAGAAGATACCTAAGAAAAAGCAACCTATGGTTACATTTGATATGGTTGTTATAGACAAAGATAAAGTTCCTCAATATCTTGTAGAGTTTATTAACGAAAATGAAGTATTCGACTTCGATAAATATTATAAGAAACTCTATAAGGTGGAAGAACTTAGAAAGAAAGCCATGATTCAACAAGAAATGGTATATTTTGATTAATAAAAAGTATAGGGTGTAAATACACCCTATACTTTTTTTATTAAGAGGATAAATATTATGAAAATATTTAGTTATATAATTTTATATATTTATAATATTATATCTTTTAGGTTATATAATAAATTTAATATATATATGCTATTTATTTTCAAAGAATAATCACAATTCTCTTATACAGCTTGAAATGAAATTTTCAACAGCTATTACTTTATTAGTATATTATCCAGCAATATTATATAAGGTATATATAAAACAAATGAAGATTATTAGAGAATTAAGAAAATTTAAAAAAGATATAAATAGTATAGAAATATATGGTAATGAAAATCCGTTATTATGGTTAAATAAAAATGAGTTCACATTTATAGAACCAATATTTGCAGGAGATGGAAATTTAAATCATATAATTTCTATCGGAAACCTAATCATAGATAAACTTCCAAAAATCTCCTAAATAAACTTCTTTAAATTTATATATTATATAAATAGAATAATAGAAAGGAGATTAGTAAAAATGATTTTATCAGATAAATATGATTATCAAACTGATTCTGGGTTGCTTCATGTAATCGAAGCACAATTGTTAAATGGAAACCTACAGTTTGCATTAGATAATAAAGAAAATATAAATAGCTATATTCAAGAAATTATTTATAAAGATAATCTATCTGAAAACGAAGTAAAAATACTAGGTCAACTTATTCATATAGGTAATCTAGTATATAATAATTCTGATTTGGATGACAATATGCAGCCTATAGAAAATGGAATATATGATCTACTTCTAGAAAAGTATAGAAAATATAATCCCAACTTTCAAGTAGGAGCAGAACCAGTACAATTTAATGATATAAGTAAAAATACTTCATCTATAGATTCAGTGCCTATGGTGAGATTTCTAGATGATAGTAAAGTAGATAATATGATTTTCTCAGAATTTTTGTTCAATAATCCTCCTATTACAAAAGAGGATTTAATTGAACCTATGGTTTCATTCGGGTATGAGACTTCTAAAAAATATAGAGAAGTATCTCATAGTAATCCGGAATTAGTGGGCACCTTAGACAAATGCAAATATGTGCTCAATGCTCAAGCTATCGAAAAAGGGGTATTTGATGATCCCAAAGTTAGAATACTAGAAAGAGATTTCTTTGGGGAACATTTTAGGAGAGGTATAATAAATAACAATACTAATTTCAGAATGATAGCTGAATTAAAATATGATGGAACTTCGGTTGTTGTATCAATAGTAAATGGTATGGTAGTTAAAGCCGAAAGTAGAGGAGATACCGGAATGGACAAAGCAACCGATTTAACTCCTATTCTATATGGATATAGATTCCCACACTTGCCTAAAAATGTAGCTATTGATGTTAAATGTGAAGCTATTATGACGTATAGAAACTTATATTTATATAATCAAGAACGAGGAAAGACATATAAGAATTGCCGCTCAGCAATTAATGGTCTTTTTGGTTCAAATGATGGTTATTTATATCAAAAATATATTACGCTAATTCCATTGAAAATAGCACCTTCAAGTATTGTTGAGAGCGAACAATGGAATGAACCAATTGATAGACTAACAGAAATAGAATTTATGAACAAGTTTCTTAGAACAGGAGAGATATTAAGGTATGCATATCTCGAAGGAGATTATACAACTGTCTTGTTCTTGATCAAAAAGTTTGTAGAAGAGGCAGAATTTGCAAGAGAAATTATGCCTGTTATGTATGATGGAGTAGTGCTATCATATATAGACGACGATATAATAAAGACACTTGGTAGGGAAAACTTTGTTAATAAATATCAGGTTGCCATTAAGTTTAATTCTCTAAAGAAAATGACTACCTTTAGAGGATATACTTTTACAGTTGGTCAAAATGGAAATATAACTCCAATGGCCCATTATGATCCAGTAGAATTCCTTGGTACAATTCATACCAAATCAAGTATATCTTCATATGATAGATTTATGAATCTTGGATTAAAAATTGGAGATATAATTGAAGTGGAATATATCAATGATGTAATGCCATATGTAACTAAACCGGATTTAGATGTAAATCTTGATAATTTGAATCCGGTAGAAGAATTTCCAAGTAATTGTCCTAGCTGCAACTCTCCATTATTCTTAAGTGAATCTGGAAAAACAGCAGCTTGTACAAATCTTAATTGTCCGGAAAGGACAGTTCAAAGAATGGCTAACATGATGGACAAGTTGGGATTAAAAGATTTTGCAGAAGCTTCTATGGAGAAGATCAATGCAACTAATCTTACGCAACTTATGTCATTAAGTAGAGACTATCTTATACCTATACTTGGTGAAGTTAATTCATACAAGTTTATTGAGAGAATAAATAGTCTCAGAAAAGAATCTATATATGATTATATCATAGTAGGAGCTTTAGGATTTACTAGCATTGCTCAAGATACTTGGAAGAAGATATTTAATGTATATTCTTTGCAAGAATTAATAGCAATGAAGGAAGAGCAACTATATGAAAATTTAACTTCAATAAAAGGTATAGGGCCAACTACAGCTTTAACTATAATAAAAGAAATGCCTTACTTTATTGAAGATATGCTAACCATAGCAGCTATGCCTAATATAGTTTCCAGTAAAGGTTTGACACAAAAGAAAATAAGATGTACAGGATTCAGAGATCCTGAACTGATGAAACATCTTAGAGATATGGGTTACGATGCAGATGATAATAAAGCAGTAACTAAAGATACCTATATCTTATTGGTACCACAAGAAGGTCATGTAAGTACAAAGACCAAATCGGCTGGACCAAATACCAAGATAATTCCAGTAGCTGAGTTTAAAGCTAATATGGATAAATATTTATAAATTACTAATTTAAATAAATAATAGTAGGGGGAATCCTTTATGCTTAGAGCATTAGTAAGAAATGAAAAATTATTATTATTATTAGCGGTTGTGCTATTTGTTATAACTTTGGTTATGTCTTATATGTATATAGTTTATGCTACAAAAACTAGCTATGTAATAGTAGCTACTTGTATAGGATTAGCATTTATTATATACTTGATAACCAAATATAATAATGAGCTCCAAATATAAATATTTATAACAATCCAAACTATTAAATAACTATATATTATAATAGTGAAATTGATATAATATTTATTATATATCAAGAAATATTAATATCTTAAGGAGGAATCAAATATGCAATTTGAAGAAACAAGCATTTCAAAAATCTTCTCTTTAAATACCGCTGAGAAGTCTGGTGGGCTTACCACTATCCCAGAAGAGTATGTAGACAAAGTAATCAAAACTGCTATAATGGCAATCGCTGATTATGCAAGAGTGCTTAAGAGCAAGGAGAAGCCGGTTGCAGTCGTAATAGACGATCTTAAAGGCAATGTATTACTTGCGGCTGTTGTTCGTTACCATGAAGGCGAAGGAGATATGCCTGGTAACTGGTCCTTTGAATGGACATTCTATGAGGACGATATTAAGGATTGTGCAAGATTTTCAGTGTCAGAAGTGAAGTGCCATCAGTTCTTCATAGACAGAGCAAAGTCTGCTTTCCGGATGACATATTCAAGTCCTTCGTACATCTACTTAGGCTGCCAGGAATTTGCAAATTCGCTTATTGAATGGTTGGATACCAATGCAAAGGAAAACGAAGAAGTTGAAGTTGAAATGGACGGATACTTCAAAGCTTCTGTTGTTGTTGAAAATGGTAAAAAGATCATGTCATTCGTTCCGGACGGTGCAATCAAGCGTCTCATTAAAGACGATGCTGCACTCGAAACTGTTTAGTAATATCAAATTACTTACAGTTATAATAAACCTGAAGGCTACACGCCTTCGGGTTTATTTTTAATAAGGAGTGATGAGAAAATGGATATGAAGAAAGCAAAATTGGGTAATAAGATATGTGATGTCGTAGATCTCGAGACTTATACAAAAAATAAAGATATCTATGATCCGCAATATACTGCTATAGAGGTACATGGTTTAGTACTTCCAATTATAGGTAGACTAGATGGTAGGATCGGTATCTGCCCTGGAGACATGGTGTCGTTTTATAATCCACCTCCACAAGAAAAAATAAATGAATATTCTGCTGATAATATTATTGATTTCTCCAAAGCTAAAACTATGGGGGAATTGATAAGGCAACAGGAATATGTAAAGAGTCTGGAAAATGAAATCATTGTTAATTCAGAAAATATATTTGAGCCTAGAATAGACGATGATGATGCTCCAGAAATGAAAGCACTAAAAGAAGCAGTAATAGCTAAGCAGATTGATATAAACGCTTATGCACCAAGATTTAAAGGAAACTTTGCGAATGATAAGCGTTTATTTAATGACAACAAAATTACACTAGCTAAACTTAAAAAGATTGCCAAAGCGTTGGATATGAAGTGTACATTGATTATTGAAGATAAAAGTCCTAATGTTCCCAATCCAATTGGCAAAGTAATCACTGTAGATATCACAGGAGGAGACGATGAAGATGATGAATAATCAAAATCTCCCAAACCAAGCTGAATTTATAAGAAAGTTTAATGAAACCCACAGAGAGGAATTTAATCCTGTTCTGTTTCAAAGAGATGACTATGAAGTCATTGAAGCTTTGAAGAAGGTAATATTATCTTGTCAAAGAGATAAATACTTTACCATCAAAGTAACCAACTTCAGAGTTGTGGAAGATTATGACGAGATTTATGATATATTATATCGTCATGAGCAAGAAAGAATTAACAGAAACAAGAATAACAAGTCAGAGAATCCGTATAAATATATTGATTTAAAGGATTCTGCAATTATGCTACTTATAATTGACTATTATATCGCTGTAAATGATGGAGTTCAACCACCAGATACTTTACAAGTGATATTACAGGTTCCAAGGATAGTTGATAAATACTATTATAAGATATATGGTAATCTGTATGCTGCTATTTATCAGATTGTAGATGGTAGTACTTATAATAATAGTACTTCTAGCAGCAAGAAACAATCTGTCACATTTAAGACAGTATTCATGCCAACCAGGTTATATAGAAATGTGATAGAAGTTTACGATTATAATAAACAGAAATTAAAATGTATATACTATAAATCCAGAATATTCAACAAAACTGTTGATGTTATATTGTACTTCTTGGCTAAGTTTGGTCTATTTGGTACTATAGAATTCTTTGGATTAAAAGGTATAAACATTACAAATTATTATATAGGAGATCCGGATACTTATACATTTGAAAAGAACGGTATATATATCGAAGTTCCTAAGTTTATATTCGATAATGATATCGTTACTCAATGCGTAGTTATAAGTATCCATAGAAATATAACAAGAGGGGCTACATTTAATAGTATTAAATCAACTAAATATTGGCTGGAAGCTCTCTCTAATATATTTACTAATAAACATCTTGAAGATAAGGGTTTATCTATATTGGATTCTTTGGAATCAATTTATGATATTGATACTTATGAGTCATTAAGACTTCCTGAAGAACATAAAAAGACAATATATCATGTCTTGAGATGGATGATAAGGGAGTTTCTTAGTTTAAGACTCAAAGATAATACAGATATATCTACAAAGAGAATTCGTAGAGCTGAATATATTGCATCTATATATGCAATAAAGCTTTCTAAAGCTATCTATAGAGCATCTGATATACAGAAAAAGATAACCGTTCAAGATATAAAGCGGTATATCTATGTAGATCCTGCATTCTTAATAGATAGAATCACCAGTGATAAATTGGTTGGATTCCGAAATTCTGTAAATGATAATGATGCTATAACAGCTCTAAAGTATTCCTATAAAGGAATATCTGGACTTGGAGAGCAACGTGGAAGTACAATACCTGATAAATATAGATACTTACATCATTCTCATATTGGCAGAGTAGATTTAGATGCTTCGTCAGCATCAGATCCAGGTTTAACAGGAATCATATGTCCTTTAGCAAAAATATATAATCAATCATTCTCAGAATATGAAGAACCTAATTCATGGGAAAGTGATTTCAAAGAACTATTGGCTCAGTATAGATCTATGGTTGGTGTTAGGGAATTAATCAAATTCCAACAACAGATTGATGACATATTTGATATCGCCGATAAAAATACGATAAATGAGCAATTAGAGAAAGTTGAATCATGTATTCAGCAACAGAAAGTTGCTCTAGAGGCAATGAAACGTGTAGAAGATACAACTGAATATTATGACGCAGATCAAGTTGGCGATAGTATCATAATCTATAAAGACTCAAATTTAACACATGTGTAAAGGAGAGTGATACTATTGAAGTATTTCGTATATTCCAGAGCACAGCATAAAGAGCAAGACAAAATAGCTAATAATATAAATAGAAAGTATATTCCAGGAAAGGTGCTTACTGGAGGAGTATTCAAATTATACACCGAAATATTAAGTATTCCACAAAGCAGATATTCAGATGCAATTATAGTGGTATCAACACCAGATGATACTCTTGAGAGCGTCAATTATATTGAGCCTAATTATGTATTGAGGTGATATCATGAAATCACAACCCATGGTGAAATTTCTCCCATACAATGTTTGTACTGAATGTGAGGGAGAACTGGTTGCTATTCAGACTGAAACCAATATATTAAACCTGGACAAAAAAGGAAAGCCAATAAATATTGAGAATTTATTTACCACATCAAAATTAGTATGTACAGAATGTGGAAGAGTAAGCGATGTTAATATAGTTAGTACACATTTCATAGAGAAAGGTACTGTACCACCGCTTAAAAGAAGAAAGAGAAACCCTTTTGGATATCTCGAATAATAATTATAATGCCAAGGATGAAAAATCCTTGGCATTATAAATTATCTTATATAGGAGGATTAATTATGTATATATATCCTGGCAAAGAAAAATTTAGCAAAGAGGAATTACTAAGTTACTTTAAACAAATAATAGATAATATTTCAAGTAAAAAAGAACCTATTGTATACAATATATTATGTATACTGGAGAAATTGAGGGGTGGCGTAAAAATACAATTAAGAAGATATGAATCAATAAATGAAAATAATTATATTTTAATTGATATATCTATAATTAAGCCACCTGGGAATAGATGGAGTATAAGTGATACTACATGTACTCCTCTTATCGTAGATCCAAAGTCGGATAGATTCGATATGATATATGGCACTCTAACGTCATATATATTGACTATACAAGATGAATGTTTAAAAATCAGAGACACAATGATTGTCTCTTCAGTAATAAATTCTGGGCGTGATAGAACAAACGAAGAATTGTTTGAAACTGGTATTATAGAGAATGTATTAGATCCATTTGATGAAGTGTTCGAAAAGACTATATTCTTAAATACTAGATATATGGAGTTGGAATTTATTCTTGATGAACCAAGAACAACACATAAAATGTATCTACATGTTATTCGAGACAAATATATAAATTTAACCTATTATATCATAAATATTGAAGAAAGCATGTGTTCAAAAATCGCAACGGATGTAGATACTTTGAGATTTACCTTTAATGAGTATTTAAGCAAGGTATACAATAAATTTAGACATTTGTCAAAACAGGCAGCCGTTAAGATAGAATATTATAATATTTCTGAAATAAAAGAATTAATATAGAGGAGTGATATAATGTTTAATAAAATATTCGAAGCTATGCGTACTGCATTGTCGCCAGATACATTAACTACAAGAAAATTAAATTTGGCGCCTACAATGAAAGACTTTGTTAATTGTATAAGTAAAGCTCATCTTACTGAAGACGAATTAGATGATGCTTATTATATAATTAGAACAATATCTGACAAAATACAATTACTGTATGTAATTGTAGATTCAACTCCAAAAGAGTTGAGATTTGATACAGCATTAAGAATGGATACCACATATATTGTGATATTCCATTACACAGGTGATTCGTCAGATAATGTCGATGCTATAAAAAGATTGCTTGATGAAGCTCATTATATCATAAAAGCTATCTACGATCCAGATTTTAAACACAAAAATATAATAGATAGATTTGCCAATTTCCAATCTATGTCTAGTAAAGATAAATTGTTGGCGTTGGCTCCGTATATTCTGGTGTGCAAGCTTCTTGAAGATTATAATTTTAATATTATTAAGGATGCAGATTTTGCATTACAAGAAGCTCTGAATCCGGAAGGAATTGAATATATTAATGATATCATAAAAACAATTCTATTTGAGAAACCTGGTCTCGATGTACTGTTTGATTTAAATGGTTTCTTATTGGTATTCAATAAATAAAAGAGAAGTTAGCTTCTCTTTTATTTTTTAGGGAGTGATGTTATGAAGTGTATGGTAAATATCTATCCAGAAGATTATTGTATGGATTGTAATTCGGAACATTCGTTAATGATTTATGATATATTTAATAGACCAACAAGTATGCTGAATATTATAAATGACCCCTCCATTTTATCCAAAAAAGAATTTGTTTTTATAAAATGTAAAAATTGTGGAAAAGAGTATAATATAGATTGGTCATCTGATACAAGGGTACCAAGGCCATTATTATCTAATATTCATCTAAATCAATTTTTACACGATTTTAAACAAAATAATAAGTATATATTATATAAATGAACGTAATTACTTATTTAAACTTTAAGGAGGGTATAATAATTATGGCTAAAAAGACTTTAACAGTTTATGAGGCTTTACAAGAAAGGAAACTAATCAAAGCAAAACTAGAACGTGCAAGATTTACTAAGAAGTATATTACATCAGCAAGAGAGTGTGATGAACAGATTGATGGAGTTTCCATAGATGAGATTAAGAGATCATTGAAAGGAAACTTTGATTCTGTAAATCAGCTATTCAAGAACTTTGCTGCATATACAGCTGCAATTAATCAGTCAAATGCAGTAACAAAGGTTACTATCGCCGGTAAAGAATATACAGTAGCGGAAGCTATTTCGAGATATCAGACACTCGGCGCTGAAAGAGAGTTCTTACAAGAACTTACAAACCAATACAATTTGGTAAAAAATGATGTAACAAACCATAATGAAAAGGTATTAGATCCGGATAAGATTTCTGAGTATGTACGGAATGTACTCGGAGATTCCAAGAAGGATCAGAGCCTTATAGATTCTACTATAGATACATACAAGAAGAAGAATCTTAAAGTTCTTATTGATCCTAACAATCTCGAAGAAGAAATTCAGAAGAGATTGGAGGAGCTCAACAATTTCATTGAGCAGTTTCACTTTGTTCTTACAAGGAGCAATGCGACAACTGAAATTACTGTGGAATTAGAAGATTAATAAGCCTTGCCTGGCTATACGAAATTCTCAAACTTCCGTTTTGTCTATTTGAACGAGATCAAATAGACATACATATAAACAACTATTCGCTAATGCGGATACATGTTTATAAAATGGATAGAACAAGATGTTGATCCTTAAACTTTAACCTTTAAAGTTTATCGATTACACTTTAATACGTTTAAACCTTTACATTATTAAACTATTAATGATTAAATTTAAAACCTAGTTTAAACCCCAGGTATAAGGGCTAATGCCAGAAGAGCAGAGAATTCCTCTGGGCTGTATAGACAGGCAAAAAGTTTGTTAATCTTCAATTTATAAATAGTTATTATAACGGCATTTTGATAATGGATGGGAGAATACATATTCTCCCATTCTTTTTTGTATTCGTAGAGGAGGTTAATTTACTATGTATGAAATAGAAAGAAAATTTCTAATACAAAGATTACCAGAAATAGTTAAACAATGTGAAAAAGATATTATTGAACAGGGTTATCTTAGTATAACTCCAGAAGTAAGAATAAGGACAAGATATAGAGATCCTTCAAATCCGCGTTATTATAAACTATCTATAAAATCTGATGGAGGGTTAAAGAGAAAAGAAATAGAAATCGATCTAACAAAAGAACAATATGAGGGAATAAAATCATGTCTCAATGCTCCAATGATAATAAAAGAATATTATATAATTAAACTTGATGATGGACATAAATTAGAAATATTTGTAGTAGATCCAGGTATGAAAACATCTTTCATATATGCTGAAATAGAATTTTCAACAGAAGATGAAGCCAAATTATATAAACTACCAGAATGGTTTGTTGAAGAGTGTGAACCAATAGAAGTAACTGGAAGGGCTGTATACTATATGAAAAATTATTGGCAGTTATCCAGAATTATAGAAAAATCATCATTAGAAAAAGTTGACGGTAATAATCAATAAATATATCTTATTGTACAATATTGTAATAAGATATATAGAGGTGGTTAATAAATGAAAATACTATGGGTTCGTGCTAAGGGATATATAGGTATATACCAAGGCACAGGAGGATTAAAGGAAATATATATAGACTTTAGAAAGTCAAAAAATAGAATTACAATGATCGTTGGACGTAATGGTGGAGGTAAATCTACTTTATTGGATTTATTAAATCCATATCCAGATTCAAATGATAAGTTTATTCCTGGAGAGGCTGCTGAAAAGGAGATAGCTTATTTATATAATGGAATAACTTATGTTTTAAATTTCTATCATCCAGTATCTAATTCTGGCAATAGAGGTCAGACTAAAGCATATATAAAGAAGCAGACAGAAAATGGGTTTATCGAATATAATCCAACTGGTAATATTACCAGTTTTAAAGATATCCTAGACAGTGAATTTAAGTTAGACCCAAATTTTATAGCACTATCCAGAATATCAACTGAAGATAAAGGATTGGTAGACAAAACTCCAGCTGAAAGAACAAAGTTTGTGAATAATATTATAGAAAACGTTGAGGTTTTTAATAATATAAATAAAGTATTAACCAAGCGTTCTTCTGTATATAAATCTCTTATAAATAATATTACAAGTAAAATAGATGCTATTGGTGATGAAGAAGGTCTAATTCAGACCCTCAAATCTATAGAAAATCGTATAAGCAATTTAAGACAAAAGAGAGATATTATAATCAAGAACATATCTGATGCTGAAGCTATGATAAAAGTTCTAGACCCAGATTTATCTATACAGAATCTATACAGCTCTATTCAGGTAGAATTAGAAGGTATAGAATTACAGATTAATCAATATAAGAACAATATTGAGTACTTATTCAATAAAGGATTAAATAGTCTTAAAAACTTAGAGCAATGCACTAAATTGTACGCAGAGAATGCTTCTAATATTAATAAATATAATAATTTAATAGAACAATTACAAACTTCTGTTAATGAAATGCTTGCAGCTAGAGAAGATGAAAACAGAGCTATACAATTAAAGATACAACGATTAAATTCATTAAAATCTGAATTTAACTTCGTTGATATAGAGAAATCTATAAAAATATATCAGAAAAATATCGAAGAGTATGAAAAATTCTTTGATAATATTCATATAAAGAATGCTATATCTATTTCTAAAGATGAATATGTAACCGGTCTTCATATCCTCAAAGACATTAAAGAGATGGTTAATGGATTCAAATCATATTCAAATAACCAGACTATACTAGATACTATTGATGCTATAAGAAGCAATATTAACTTAGCTGATATAGCTCAACAAAATGAACGCAAGCTTGATGAGTTAATGGATAATTTAGAGGCTTTAACCAATCAATATAATTATTATAACGGCTTATTAGCTAAGATAGATATATTATCTAAGAGACCGGCTAACTGTAAAATAAATACCTGTGAGTTTATTAAAGACTCATTAGATGCTTTAGAAAAAGAACCTAAAGCTAATATTGAACGGTTAGAGAAAGATATAAAATCTTGCGAGGAAAAAATTCGTAACCTTCAAAAGTACAATAAGAAAATTAATGATTGCTTATTGTGTATGAATGATATAAATATCATTTTAAGAACCATAAAAAATAATGCAACTATCTTAAATAAACTTCCTAACGGTCATATATTTTCAAATCAGGAAGAATTTTTAGATAGATTGTATAATGGTGATAATTTTGAAGATATTGACGAATTATATAAATATATTGACTATGCGAATATATTTGAAGAATATAAAGTGGCTAAAGATACTTTATATAAACTTCAAACAGACTATAAAATATATGAAAGCAAAAATGAAATCATAGAAGAATTATCTAAAGACATTGAGGATATAAATGAAAAATTAAAGAATATTTCTCAGAAGTTGGAAGAGGTATATTCTTCTATTGATACTTATAAACGCAAGGTTATAGAGTTGGAGGCTTTACAAAAAGACCTCGATATAATGATTTCATTATATACCAAATTGAATGATGCTCAGCTTAAAAAGAATGACAATCTAACTAAGCTGAATGCAATATCATCCAATATGGAAAAAATAAAAATATATCTTAATTCTATCGAGATAAATAATATTGAGCTTAATAATCTAAATGATCAGATAGGCCCATTGGAAGAAGATAGAGAGAAGATAAAGTATGGATTAACCATGCTAAAACAATATAATGAAGAGCTGAAGAAGTTTACAGACTCTTATAATTTAATAGAAGTACTAAAAACATATTCTTCACCTACTAAGAAAGGTATACAAAATCTATTTATAAAGGTATATATGGCAAATACTCTCAAACTAGCCAATGATTTATTATCTCAATTATTTGAAGGTAGAATGAAATTATTGCCATATATAATAGGAGAGGGTGGAGAGTTTGCTATACCATGCATTTCAATGCATACTGGTATGGTAACTGATGATATCAGCTCATGCTCTAGAAGTGAGAAGAGTATGATTTCAATGATTTTGGGGTTCGTGTTATTAATTCAATCATCTACAGCATATAATATACTTAAACTGGATGAGATTGATGAAGGACTCGACACTCAGAATAGATTAACATTTATAGCTACGCTTAATAAACTTCTAGATATTTTAGAAGTAGAACAATGTATAATGATATCTCATTCATCCGAACTTTCAGGAGAAGTAGATATTATACAGTTAGAGCGTGCAAGCAATTCTGTTACTACAAATTATGGTAACGTAATATTTTCATTATAATGGAGGATAAGATTATGGATAATCAAGTTTTGGAACATGAATTAAAAAGAGGTATGTTTATAACATTGGAAGGTACTAGTAGAGATGTAATCTCTAAAATTGCTACTATATTACCTTCAGTATTAAAATACGAATTTAAAGATGAAAAATTTGTTGTTGTTGATCCATTCACTTGTACAGAATTGGCTTCTTCTATATTAAAGATTTTAAATACCCCATCAGAAGGAGCCACATGCCTTCTTTTATATGCGGCATTAATATCAGAAGTTAATAATATTATAGAATCACATTTATTAGAAGGCACAAATGTAATATGTGCTTCATATTTAACTGATATGAGTATGGTATTATCGGATTATTATGAAACTCAAGCCATTTCAAATATAGTAGCATCAGTAAATCTGGCTATTAGAAAAGAAGGCGAAATAGTAATTATTAGCCCAAGTGATCCAATAACAACTACCAAATATACCAGCTATTTAGCAGCTGCCCAGGAATTCTTTAAAGATGAAAACGCTAATGTTAAATATTATAAAATAGATATAGACAATAGCAGTAGAGAATCTTTAGATTATGCAATAGATAATATTGTTTCTATATTAAGAATCAGACTTAATGAATATAATTCATTAAAACAACTTGCTAAGGAAATGTTCGAAAACAATGCAACTTCAGAAGATTCTAATGAAACTGAAGTTCCTGAACAAGTTGAATCAGAAGAGGATATAGTCTAATAGACTATATCCTTTATTTTTTTGTACATTATAGTAAAAATAAAAATAGAGAGGTGAATTTATATGGTTAGTATTTTAGATAAAATAAAAAGATTCATATTGCTATTTATAATTGGAGGATTGGTGTATGTTATTATGGAGCTTCTATTTAGAGGAAGATCCCACATTTCAATGTTTTTTGTAGGGGCTTTATGTTTCATAATTATAGGCTCTCTTAATGAATTTTACACATGGCAAATGTCTGTAATATCCCAAATGTTTATATCTTCGATAGTCATTACTATATTAGAGTTTATTTGTGGTCTTATTGTAAATGTATGGTTAGGATTAAATGTATGGGATTATTCTAATCAGCCTTATAATTTAATGGGTCAAATATGTTTATTATTTACTAATTTATGGTTTTTTATTTCATTAATTGGTATTGTATTGGATGACTATTTGAGATATATATTATTTAATGAAGAAAAACCTAAATATAAATGGTTATAACATTTAATTAATTATAAGAAAGGAGGATATATTATGGCAAACACAACTTCTTCTATAAGGAATTTAAATGAGTTACATCCCTTGGTAAAAACTTTGGCAGAACTTGCACTTCAAGAGATAAGAGATTATGGAATTAATCCACTGGTGGTTGAAACATACAGATCAAAAGAACGTCAATATTATCTGTATTGTAAAGGACGTAGTTATGATAAAGCCGTTAAAGGTGGAGTTCCAGCTGCAAAGGCTAAGAAATATATCGATCAACTTAAAGCTGAGAAGTATACCGGAGGCAAAGTAACATGGACACTGAACTCTATTCATATAGAGAGACAGGCAATAGATGTAGTTCCTCAGCGAATTGTCAATGGAAAAATGACAGCTATTTGGAACGCTAAAGATCCAGAGACAAAGAAAATTATAGCTACAATGTCTAAGTATGGATTTGAAGCTGGAGCAAACTGGAAGAACAATCCTGATAGCCCTCATTTCCAAGTAAAAGGAACTTTGGCAAAGACTGTATTTAAGAGAGGCTATACTACATATTATGTAACATTAGCTATTCAGAAGGCATTAAATCAAGTTCCTAATTTACTTAAGGTTAAACTGGTTGAAGATGGTAAGTGGGGAGATAAAACCGATAAAGCAGTAATTGCATTCAGAAAATATATGAAGTACAAGAATAAGACTGCTATACTTGGCTCTGAGGCCCTCAAAGCATTGTTTAGTTTTACAAAATAAACATTTATTGGGTGTAGGAATTATCCTACACCCATATTATTTTGTATAATTATATATTATTAATATGAAATAATATGTGATTATATAAAGGAGATGAAAAAATGGAACAAAACAAACAAACTATGCAAGATAATAAAAATAAAGGTGGTGTTTTATTTCAAAAATCAATTGATAAGGTAAGCGAAAATATAATTAATAAAATATCAGAAAACCTATATAGGTTTGCAGTTCAAACAATAAAATCCAAATTTGGTATGGAAATGTATTTTAATAATTGGGATTCAATTAATTTTAGAATAGCAGAGGCTTGGCTTTATAATAAAAATCCAAGAAAATATAATAAGCATACGAAAAAAATATATGGCACCAAACCAAATAAGAATGGGCCGTTTACAAGAGATTTAACTCCATGTAGTTATTTTATTAAACTTGAAAAGGAAACGGCAACATATTGCTATGTCAAATGTGAGGAAGAGCAAATTAATAACGAAAAAATAACATGGCTAGTTATTTATATTTTCGGTAAGAGATATTATAAATATTATAAAGAACTAATGAAAGATATAAGAAATTTCATGTTTACAAATGATAAATTATTAGTTATGAATTGTAATAGAAATGGTGATGGATTGTTTTATAGAATAGAAAGAAGAGACTTTAGTACAATATTTTTAGATAAAAAAATAAAAGAGCAGCTTATTAATTATATACATAAATGGAAAATAAATAGGGATTTATTTGTATCAAGAGGCTTGAATTATAAATCCGGTATTTTATTGTATGGAGAACCAGGAACAGGAAAAACTTCGATAGCTAAAGCAATAGCGTCAGAATTAAAATGCACATTACTTGTTATTGATATGACTAATATCTGTAAAATAAATATTCCTTCAGCATTAAAAGAGGCAGCAGAATGTTCCGTAAATAGCACAGTTGTAGTTTTGTTGGAAGATATTGATTGTATCGTTGGTAAAAGAGATAATAAAGCCAATATTAGTCAAGATCAAAAGAAATCTTTACAAATTATGCTTCAATTACTTGATGGTGTTAATGAAGTATCTGATGTAATATTTGTCGCAACCACAAATCATTATGATAAACTTGATTGGGCATTAATTCGTCCTAGTAGATTTGATATTAAACTGGAAATTGGTAAGCTAAATAGGGAATTAGCTATTGAAATGTGCAATTCATTTAAAGTAAATCCAGACGAATTATTACCTAAGGACTTGGCAGAAATAAATCCATCAGAACTACAAGATAAAATACTTAAACATATTATGAACGTCACAGATATTTAAAATAAAGAGTTGCAAGTAATTGCAACTCTTTATTTTTTAACTATTTAGTAAAATGAATATAGGGGTGGTCAATTTGAATAGAGTATACAAAAAACAAAACTACAATATTTATCAATCTGATAATGATTACATAATTCATAATACTAAAAAAGAATTTTCAGAAGGTCACACCCATATAAACAATTTTAAAACTGCTAAATATCTTATAAATTTATGTATTCATAAAACTATTCCTGATAGGAAATATGAATATTTTATCGTTAGTTTAACTAGAATAACTGATGATAATTTATATAGATCTAAATTATTAAAAATCTTAGATAATAAAAGAAAGCCTCAACCATATATAAATAAAAACAATTATTGCAGATTGTAAAAATAGGATATTTTAAATATATACTATATACTTGATAAAATATTAAAAGTGACAGAAAATGAACAATAACTTATTAATTCTTGTCGTTGTTTTCTGCATTGGGAAGGAGGCACCATAATGGACGAGAGCGGATATATTGGTGACGACTGACTATTAGATGTTCAACACATAGGATAAGGCCTAAAGGCCTCCAAAAAATGGAGAAGGTCATTAATATGACCTTCTCCATATATTTCCCAATCAATTACTTATTTCTTTTTTTATAGTTGTAGTTGTTTTTATTCTTATTCTGGTTCTTAGTCTTTTCTACTTTAGGAGCAACAGTTTCATCCTGCTCTTCAACATTGGAAGACTCATTATTATCATCTTCTGAAACTTCTTGTTCATCTTCAGAAGTCTGATCTTCATCATTAGTTAATTCTGAAGTAGTCTCTTCATTTTTAGCAGGTTCTTCAACAGGCTCTTCAACTTTAACAGACGGTATATTTACTTCATTAACCTTTGGAACTTCAACAATATTTACTTTATTATAATTTACCAAAGTCAGCAGCACCTTTTCTCCGTTAACTATTTCATATACCCTTACTTTGGTACGCTTTAATAAGTTGAAAATTTCTCTTTCATTTAAATACATAGGAATTCCTGGATTTACAATTCTTCCAGGAGATAGTTTTATTCCATAATCAGATTCAATAACGCAATATTTCATCATATCTTTAACCCTCCCTGTCCATACCGTATCCAGCTATGACCATGTCTATTAATTCACCATCACTGTCATCGTCTTCTAAACTGTCAGCATATTCATCTGCTTCCATGTCAAGAAAATCAATGGAATCATCATCGATAGTATCATAAGTATCTACGTCAAAATCTTTATCTTCGCAGCAATCTTTACTATCGTCATAATTTTCCTCTGCAAATTCCCTGATATTAACGGTTGTAAATATTGTCTGATAATTATCACCTTCGGTTGTTCTCAACATATTTTCAATATCATCATCAACCATAGTGACAATATCTAACGGGTCTTGAATATCGAACAAAGAAATGATATTTTCCATTATTAATTCTCCTTTCTTTATTTATTCTTCTTCATCTTCATCATCAATTAATGAATCAATAAGATCTCCATGAGAATCATCATCAAGGAAATCTATAATAGGTCCATAATCATCAATCATTAAGCTATCTGAAATGTCTTCTGACAAATCTTCAGCCAGCACTTGATCTATGCCTGTATAATCTTCCATACGTCCATCTCCTTTATTAAAATAGGATTTTACTCTTATGTTAGGACATAAGAGATTTAATATATCTCTCTAAACAGAATATAACGCATGGAATAAAATAAAATAGTCTAATATTATTTTCATAATTAATGTTTTCTATATTTAAGATATCTTCTTCAGTTATATCCATACTATTAAAATACTTTATAATAATATTATATAAAATATTATCATTGTCATATAGTGAACCCTCGATAATTCTATTTATAAATTCTGGTTCAACTATTTGTATATCTGGAGTATATCCTGGAGTTTGTCTATACACCATTTTAAAATAAGTTTCATATCTTGTACTAAATATATTAGTTTTACTTTCTATAATTTCACCATAACCATTAGTATAAATCTTAAGCAGATCTTTCTTATCCTTTTCCTCAACGCATCTGAAGAAAGTTTTCTCATAATCTATACCAAATGTAGCATATGGTGATATTTGATGTGATAAATATATATACTCATCTCCACCTGATAATATTTTTGTTCTTATTAAGAACTCTATCAAGAACGGATCATAGAAATGTGCATCTTTATGACAAAAAATAAATGTTTGTACTCTATCTGTATAAAATAAATCAATATAAAAATCTCGCATTTCAGATACTATAGTATCTAAATTTTTTATTATGTTATACTTATCGGAGCGAATTACGGGAGATAATGATGTACCTATGTTTTTAAATATCATTTCATAGGTATAAGCTATATTATTTTCTATTAAGTCTTCATCACCGATTTCTGTTACTTTATATTCTATTCTATAAATATTTGCCCCATTTTCCAATGTATCAGGATGAACCACTATTATCTTAAATAATAATCTTTCCTTTTCATGATTGATGATAAAGAAATCACCAACATATGGTACTATAGTATTAGGAAGAACAAATGCTTCTCCAGATATTTCTGAAGCTTCTGCACCAAATTCTCCTAAATCTATCATTAATGCGATTTTATCAATTCCATATAGTATAAAATTATTTATTTTATTAAATTTAAGACCAGTAAATTGTCCTTTGGTTGAATAGGTTAATTTGGTTGATTCATCCAATACAGAAAGTTCAGTATTTATATTATAATAAGTTACAATTGTACTGCTCTTATCATTCCAAGCATAGAAATTATTTTTTAATCGTTCTTTAAATCCATCTATTAATGAATTTATTGTATCGGTATATTGTGTATCGACAAATTTACCCATTAATAACCCTCCTTATTAGGAATATTCAATTACTCAAATGTTAAAAAATAAAGAGCTATCTTATAAAGATAGCTCTTTTTCTTATTTATTAAGATATGTTTTAGATATTTTGGCGTTTAGCAATTTCGTCATATATAGCCTTTATTACTTTTGCATCATATATAGCATTATGCTTTTTACCTTTAATGGTGATTCCAAAATGCTTTAATATTTCTTCCCTACTCTTATTAAAAGCTTCAGTTTCAGAAATACCAAAATATCTTGCTATATCATAGTTAATATCGTGACATACAGGAGAAATATTTTTTGGCATATTTAATGCATTTCCAGCGATAATGTCTATTAAAAAGACAAAATCATAATGACATACATCGCTTACAAGTTCGATATAATCGAACTTTTCAAGCCAATCCATTAAAGAGTCCCATATAATGAATCCATATCCTTTTACAGTACAATTGGCAAGAGATTTAAGTTCTTTACTACTTCTGCTAAGATTTGCAATAACATTCTCTCTTATCCAATCATTAATATCCATACCTTCTTCATAATAATCTTCAAATTCAGCATAAAATGTATCACCATTTTCTGCTATCATTCCTAAGCTAATTAGATTAGCGTTCTTATTTAAACCAGTAAATTCGCTATCGAAGAATATTTTCATTATTTCTACTCCTTTCTACTTTATCTATTAACCACTCAAATATTTCTTTTGTTCTTTTTGCATCATACATTGCAGTATATTTATCTCCTGCTATAGTTTTATTAATCTCTTTTAATATCTCTTCCCTATCTTTTGTAAGAGCTTCAGTTTCAGAAATACCAAAATATATTGCCATGTCATAATTAATATCATGATATACAGAAGAAATATTTTCTGGAATATCCGATGCATCTCCGACGATAAAATCCATTAAAAAGGCAAAATCATAATAACATGCATCGCCTACAAGTTTGATAATATCTTTTGTACAATTTGTTTTGAGAGAAAGCCATGTATTTAATTCGTTGCTTACATCTTTAGGCTTTCCCTTTACAGTTTTATCTGCAAAAGTCTTTAGGTGTTCATTACTTTTGCTTAAATGATTGAGAATATTTTCTTTCTCCCAATCATCTGCTGAGACAGGAAATGGATACTCTATTTCTCCGTAAAATGATTCACCATCTTCTGCCACCAATGCAATACTTACTGCTTGAGTATTATCTTTTCTAAATCCTACTATTTTTACATCAAAGAATACTTTCATTGTTATCCCTCCATATTATTTTTTACAAGATTGTATATAAAATTACTCCAAGTTTTATTTCTTGGATTATTCAAAATGTCCAGTCGTTCATTTTTTAGTCTATTTAATTGCTTTTTTATGTTCTCTATTCCTGGTATATATTCACTATCTGGTTCTTTTAGTTTTTCTATACAAGCTCTTATTTTATTATTTATGACATAAAATCTATAGAGAGCGTATGCAATATTTTTTGGGAAAATGTGATATATAGGTTCACCTGAACTATCTGAACATTTACATTTGAAAATAATATTATTATCTTCTATGCTATGATATATGTATATTTGCCCGCAATTCGGGCAAATTCCACCATTCCAAACCTTTTTATATTTAAGATAATTAATTATAGTCATGAGTATAATTCACCCCAGTCACTTCTAATGATACTTTGACCATAGGAATAATACGTCCTTCATAAAGAATCTCAAGTTCGTTCTCATGGGTAAGACGAATAACGATATCTTTATCAATTAAATATCTTAACTGTGCATATAATTTGGTAACCTCTTCAATAGTTAAATCTGGAGCTTTGACTGTTGATAGAATTGATATTAACTCTACATCGTTTTTTCGATATTCATCGAGTATCTTATTTTTTACCTCTTCAAAATTACCTCTAATTTCCATATATTATACCTCCTTTTTAAATTAGATGGAGATGGAATTAGTTCCATCTCCATTATGTATTATATAGCTACTGGTATATTCTTTATTTGAGGATGATGCTGATAATTGTCTAAGCGGAAATCATCAACTGTAAACTTATAAAAGTCTTTAATTTCTGGATTAATCCAGAATGTGGGAGCAGGATAAGGTTCTCTTGTCAATAATTCTGTAGCAATTTCAATATGTCTATCATATATATGACAGTCTGCTATTACATGAACCAATTCTCCAACTTCATAGCCAGTAACTTGTGCAAACATATATAGAAGTACTGCATATTGAACAATATTCCATTCACCAGCCACTATCGTATCCTGTGAACGCTGATTTAGAAGCATATTAAGCTTATTTCCAACAACATTCAGTGTTATACTATAGCAACAAGGATCAAGTCTCATCTCATCGACTTCTTCTACATTATATAGATTGCCAATAATACGTCTTGATAACGGATTTGTCTTAAGCTGATTCAGAATATAGTCAGTCTGATCAACTTTTACTTTTTCACCGTTTTCATTTGTTATAAATCGGCTCTTCTTCCCAACTTGATATCCATAAGCCTTACCTATGGAACCAGTTTCATCAGCCCATGAATCCCAAATATGAGAATTAAGATCATGTATATTATTTGATTTCTTCTGCCAAATCCAAAGTATTTCATCCACGCACGCTTTGAAATTGACAGGTCTTAAAGTAGGAGCCGGAAACTCCTTTGATAAATCGTATCGATTTACTACAGAAAATACTTTCAATGTATGAGCAGGTGTTCCATCTGACCATACTGGTCTAACTTTTTGACCAGAGGTACTAACACCTTCTGTTAAAATTTTAGTAACCATTTCTTTGAATACTATGTCTGCGTATGACATTATTAAATCCTCCTTTAATTTATTCTTCTTCTATTATTGGGTCTTTAAGCATAACAAACATGCTTCTCCCAGTTATTTCTTCTTTAGAATTTATAAAATAATCATTTGTATTAATTATTGTAATTAATTCATTATCTGCATCTTTTCTACAGCATATTAAACTATCAAGAAATTGTATTAATCTGTAATATAAATTTTCATAATAATCATTAACAGGTTTCTTAATTGGTATATTTGTAAATATAAAATCGATAAATTTATCTTTAAATTCATCGATTAACATAAATTCTTTAATAGCTGGCTGTAATAAAACGTCAATAATAAATTTATAAGTTAATATTTCTCTTTTATTATGATTGTATTGTTCTGCATAATATTGCTCTAGTGCTTCTTTAGTAGTTTTATATTTATTAGTATTATACCATCTTTTGCATATGAGCATAATATCTTTTCCATGTGTTTTTCCTGGAGACGATGGGTGAGGTAAAGTAGAATAGTTTACTCGTTTTATTTCTATCATAAATTAACCCCCATTATTAAAATATATATTTCTGTCTATAAACACCATTGAATTAATTATTTTTGGATCATATGCTCTAATATTTAGAATATTAGCTCTTCTTTTATCAAAAATAATAATTGCACTTGGAAATGGAGCTGCATGTTTTGAATGGCCAAACTTAATTCTTCCTTTTATAAATCTTATTTCTGCAGCTTTCATACAATAGTCATGCCAATATTGTGTATCTGTTCTTGCTGGAATTAAGCATACAACTATTGCTCCTTTTAAACTTTCTTCATAAGCTTTCTTTAGCCATATTCCTATCTCTTTTCCATATGGCGGATTCATCCAACAGACATTGCCAGACCAATCCTGTTCTAAACCATTTATTTCTGGTGTAAAATATCTTGCACATTTGGCAGTTTCTGGTAATGCACAAACGTCTAAAGTAAAATTGAATTCTCCATGTAATTTTAAAAATAATTCCCAAGGAGTCTCCCAAGTCATATCGTCACTAGAAAATATTACTTCTATATTATTCAAACTTAATAACAACTCCTTTCACCATATTCGAAATTATTATTAGGTTTAAATAATTTTAAATAATTATTTCCATTTGTTTTCTTCAAAAATAACTAATTACATATTGATATCTCCTAATCTTCGTAATAATTATTTAACACTGGTATCAATCTATATTTTTTAAATTCATCTACAGTATAATTTCCATCCATTGGAGTTTTCCATGGATATGGTTTATATTTTCTATTAAACATTTCCTGTGTAATTTTTTACTCCGATTTTAAAACCCTCAACTCTTTCTATTTGGGCAATTAAATCAAAAATATTCATTTCTACACGGAAATCCATTGATTATTCCTCCTTATACATTTCTACCAATGCATAACGATTAGTATCATCATAAATTTTATTTAATTTCATAACAGGATAATCTAAAATATTTTTTATAGAACGAGATTTCATATCTAATACATAAATATTTATTTCATCTGATCTTGAATTACAGATTTTGAGTATCAGTTCTTCCATATCAATTTTAAGCTGATTTACTTTTAGCATAACAAACAATTCCTCCAATTAAATAAATTTAGCGTGGGATTAATTTAATCCCACGCTAATAGATTATTTTTTATCTTCTGGTATAAACTTAACCATCGGCTCTGATTCTTCTTTATCGCTTTTGATTTTCTTTTCAGTAATCATAGAAGTGTTTTGCATATAGAGCTGAGGTTTTTCCATAAATAACAAATCCACAAAGCTTGGTGCGTTTTTTCTGAATGTCAGTGGATTATATAAAGTTTTAGCTAACTTCTGATACATCATAGATATAGTAACAGAAGGATTATCAGTAAGAGCTCTATTAAGAGTTATTAATTGATAACTCTCATTTGGTATTGACCAATCCGGCCTCAATAAGATATCATCATAATTCCTTAATTGATTAGCCAGAATTACTTCAGCGTGTACTGCTGTTAAGTCAAGTCCACCTTTAAATGTTGTTTCTATAAACTCCTGAAGTATTTGATGTCTATCATATTTAGAAGTTTCCTTCTCTTTGTTAATAATTTCTTTAACCCTTTCAAGAGTTTTACTTAACTCATTATTCATTATATTTATCAAGAATACGTTACTTTCAGTTAATCTTTCCATGTCTATTTCTATTTTACCGTCAACTGGTTTTCCGTATTTCCTGATAGCTTCATTTAAATCTATACTGATATACATTTTTGTTTCGTTAGCAGTATAGATTGGTATAAGTTTGCCGCTTGGAGTCTTAACTTCAAATGAAGTTATATACTCATTATAATCGTAATCATCTTCAGATTCAGCATCAATCTTATCTGGGTCTATAACCAATTTATATCCCCGATAATCCATATTATCTGAGAGAGTAATTACATTAAATTCAATTTCAAACAAATCAGAAAATCCTTTGGACCATTCGATTTTCTGAACCAAAGATTCCAACAAATGTTTTGCTGAAAGTAGTCTTTGTGTAAGAGCCGATGACAAAATTTCAGAAGCTAATATACCAATATTTATATCACAATTAGTATAAGCTAAGTCGCCATAACACCTATAACACACTCCGTGACCTCTAGCAAATGACGCACAGGTCATTGGAGAGCGAAGATATATTTTCTTACCTATAAGAAAAGTATCTTTAGGCCCCACCTTATATTCCAGCCCATTCGGGTCAAATCTATAATAGCGGTTTTCAAACAAGGTTAATATATTTTGATCTCTTATAAAGACCTCTTGGAAGTTTTTACTATCACAATGATAGTGCGGATTTGGATGAATAATTGTGTCTCTAGTATTAAGACGTAATAATCTAGCAAAGTGGCCGGATGTACCTACATTCATTTTTGCAATTATCTGTGCAATACGTCCGCCGGATGATTCTATAAACATCGATTTTACATCATTAACACCACCGTTTAAGAAGCTTTTATTTATAATGGTCGGGAATATACCACCATTACCATCAGGTTTGCTTCCTATGTTTACACTGAACTCCCTATATTGTCTAGGATTGATTCCTTCTCCAGCTCTGAAAGAATCGGCTAAACAATGTTCAGAGTTCTTTATATATTCTATAAGACGTTTTGTGCGTTGTTCACCTATCTCTTTTACATCTTCAATAGGAACACCGCTCAAATCAGTGTGTAAAATATCATAATATTCAGGATATCTGTTCATCAATTCAATATCATCTTCAATATTGATTGTATTCGCCAAATAGAAGCTGAATGAATCGATGTGGGAGAATTCATACATCGCATCATCTATAATATTGTTTAATTCCATATTAGAAAACCTTGATCTATATACAGATATAAACTTTTCATCTATATATTTCTTAATGGTTTTCTTTGTTATATTTTCATCATAGAAGAGATGTTCTGCATTAATTGGGTCTCCCGTACGAATTATTAAATGCCACATTATTAAGTTGAAATAATAGTCAAATATCGACAATTCAACATCTTCGTTATTATGGAAGATAACTCTTAGCTTCATATTCTGAACGAAATCAGTTTCGATTCCGTCCTTCATTATATTTACTATAGAATGAATATGCTCCTTCCAATTTGAAACAGTAATGTTGTCTGTGGATATAGTGATATATCCTGTTGTTGCTAATTCAGCGTATGGGCCATAATTTTCAAGATGTTTGAGTCCCATTTTTACCCCTCCTTTATATTAATTAGCTGTTAAGGTTATTTTAGATTTTTATAATTTATTCATTTATATAATATATATTCAAAACAAAAAATAGGGGTAGTAGGAAATTCCTACTACCCTAATATATTATCTTAATTCTCCGCCGGCTTTCATAAACGATGCAGGCATACGATGTTTTATATAATCCTTCTGGCTATCTCTTGCGATCCTGATAGCTCTCTGACCATACTTCTGCATAATCTTGCCAAGCAGTTCTCTCTCACGAACTCTGTTGAGTGCAAGCTTATCGAACAGAGGATCACCGGCTTCTTTAGCCAATGCCATAGCAGCAAGCTTGACACGGCGATCAAAGTCTGCCTGCTTTGACAGCCTTACAATAGTCTTTTTGCGGAATTTTCCAGCTTCCTGAAGGGACTTGCACAGATCAGATTCAAGGAACATCTTTAACTGCTCCTCATTCATGCGGCTACATTCCTCTACGAGAAACATCTCTTCTAAAAGCTGAGGATTCTTTAACTCATTTGCCATTGTAGAACCTTCATTCAAATTTGTTGAAAAATTTGAAAATACACTCATCTATAAATTCCTCCTTATCATATATATTCAAAGCTATTACATCTAAATAAACTTAGATTTACTCATATGTTATGCCATTAAAATAGAGTTTTATATATTTTTATACATATAAATAATTTAAAATTCTATATTTACTTATATACTTATATATAGGAAGTATTTTATAAAAGGAGGATTTAAATAAAATGGTAGAAGCACAAATCAAAGCAAAGGCGTATTATGTAGAACTTGATAGCAATCCATTTAATGTATTAAGATTATTGCATAAGAACGGGCCAATTACTATTAAATCTCTAGAATCTGGAAAAAATTATTATCTTTATAGGGCACTGATACCAGTAATAAACAATTCTTATACATCTTTTACTGATAAAGAAGTTGCAAAAAATAATTCTATATATACATCATATTTTTTGGCCGATTCTGAGTTGAGCATAAAGAGAATTAATAAAATTATTAAAGAAAAATTAAATAATCATGGATGGGAATATTTCTATATATCTTCAGATACAATACGAGAATTTAATCGAACTAAATATCTTAAAGCTATTAATAATACTTATTATAAAATATATTGCGCTGTCTTAAGTTTAGAAGATGGTATGTGTTATTTAGTATGTAAAAATATTAACACCTATAAATATAATTTAATTCTTTATCATACATATTTACGAATAATACAATTGAATCCGTCTAATCTTATTATAACGAATAATATTAAAAACGAAAAGAACGAGTTATATAAACTAATAAAGAAAACAAAGAAATTAAAATATCTATTACGAACAATTTATTCATCTTATGAAGTGGAAGACGAATTAAAAGTATGCAATAAGATTATAAAGAATCTAAAAGAAAAGATTAAGGAAATTAATAATATTAAATGGGAGGATGTTTTAATATGTTGAAAAACGTTTTGTGTTATTGATGGTGTTCTTTATAAGCTTTATTACAGCCTGTGGTGAATCAAAAGAACGAGTTCCAATTTCTAAATTTGATACAATGAAGGTGAGTAGTGGAGAAACTAAATTAGAACAAATTCTTGATGTTGAAGGATTTGATTTTAAACTTTTATACACTTATGATACCGGCAATTATACATTAAACGAATGGAGAATTACAGATAGTAAAATTCTATCTATTACTGTAAAGACAATTGACCTTCCAGAAGATTGAGATGTTATAATAGAACATGTATATTAATATCAAATCAACATTAGACCAGATAGACGGAATGCCTCAAGATAGTATGGATGCAAGTTATCATGGCTCATCTCAGGACGGATTTCCTATTGATAATAATACATTCTATAATAACAAATTTGCAATTGAGGGATATTCTAAAACACTAATAGATGGCTGGGCATTTATTGTTGGATCTTATGGCTCTGCTGATGTAACAGAAAAAAGATTAACAGAAAAGAATCTTATAAAACAAGGTAAAGCATATGCACAAAAAATGTCTATTATATATTCACTAGGAATAAAGAAACCTGGCAATGATAAGTATCAAGTTGTTGCAGTTGAAAGTGAATTTCTAATACCATTAAATACAGAAAGATACAATATTCATTAAACATGTAATTCAGATAGTACCGTTTGGGTACTATCTGAATTTTAAAAAAAATTAAATAATATAATTTTTTCAACAAAATATTAATATATAAGAAAGGATACGATGATAAATGGTCCGAGTAGATGAAAATTATGCATTGCAAAAATATATGTCAATAGTTTTTAGAATGATAAAAACTTCATTCCCTCATTTAACGCCAACTGATATTACAGAGGTTATTCACTATTCAATAGAAAAAAGATATAAAGAAGAACCTGCTAAATTGTATAACAATTATTCTAATAAAACAGCTAATATTACTTTATTAGAAATGACCAATTATATATTAGAAAGAGAACCAATTATAACAAGTTGGGGAGTTCTTTGGAAAAGACATGGTACTGTTCCGAATCCATTATTAAACATGATTAAAAAGTTTATGGATTCAAGAGGAGCATTAAAGAAAGAAATGTTTAAGTATCCAAAATATTCAGAACAATGGGAAAAGTACAATCTGTTGCAATTACTTGCTAAAATTGATGCGAACGGGTTGTATGGTGTTCTTGGTATGTATTCGTGTATGTATTATAACTTACACGTTGCTGCTTCTGTTACCACACAAGGTAGATCTTTGGTATCAGCAGCAGGATTATGTTTTGAAAGCTTTTTGGCTAATAACGTAAAATTTGGTTCGTTGGATCAAGTTATTACATTTATAGATAATGTATTGACAGAAGAAAGACATTTTAATGATTTGGAGATACTTGATAGAAATATAACTGTAAATGAATGTTTTGTTAAACTAATAACTACATGTGGATTTGAGTGGATACCAACTGAAGAGGAGTTACAAGTTATATGGAATCTTCTTCATAAGCTGGACCAGATTACAATTAATAGATTATATTATAAGAATAATCTATATGAGTTTATGTCAAATTCATCTATGACGAGAGCATTAATTATGCTTATAGAAAAACTTGAAAAGCCATTCCTTAATCCTAATGAAGTTCCAGAAGAAATCAAAGATGAATTATCTGTTTTCTGTGATCTTTTGATGGAATATGTATATTATCGTTATCAGTATATTGATGCGATAGATAGAATGGATAATATGATTAAATCCGTATGTCTTATTTCAGACACAGATTCAACAATTATTTCACTTGATGCATGGTATAGATTTGGTCTCGAAAAATTGAGAGGAAGGGATCTAAAAATATTACATCAGTCGGTAGATATGGTTAAAGCATTAGAAGTCGATGAATTTGGGGAACTGCCTCCAGAATGTTTACAGATGGTTGAAATATCTCCTCCAGATTTAGACTACGACTTCTATGAAGATAAAACTGTAGAGATTCAAAGAACAATAAATATGGTAAGTTTAATACCTCAAGATAATTTAAGATATTCACTTATAAATATCATTGCATATTGTCTTGATGTTATAATAAACGACTATATGGAAAGATTTACGAAGGCAAGTAATTCATATATGGATGGTAAAAAATGTTTAATAATAATGAAGAACGAGTTCTTGTTCAAGAGAGTTCTTTTAACTAACGTAAAAAAGAACTATGCATCAATTCAAGAACTCCAAGAAGGAACAAAACTTGATAATATTCCTGATATAAAAGGTTTAGCAATTGATAAGGCATCTATGAATGCAGCTACTCGTAAAGCTTTAAAGAATATCTTGTATGAAGATATTTTAAATATTGACAATATTGATCAAGTCAATATCATTAAGAAAATAGCTATATTTGAGGATAAGATTTATAAGTCACTGGAATCTGGAGAAAAGAACTTCTATAAACCAGTTACAATAAAATCTATTTCCAGTTACGATGATCCAATGAAAATACAAGGTATTAAAGCGTCTATAGTATGGAATGCTGTAAGGGGAGACTTGGAAGCTATAGACCTTGATTCAAGAAATGCAATAGATATATTAAAGGTGAATATCAACTGTAATAATATTCACAAAATAAAGGATACCTATCCAGAAGTATATGAAAAACTTGTTGAATTAGTGGGTCTTCCGAAAGAGAAGACAAGAAATGAGCAATACGCAGAACTATTTAAAGGTTCTATAAATGCTATTGCAATACCTAAAGATGTACCTACCCCTAAATGGTTAATTCAATTTATAGATTATACAAATATTATAAATGATAATATAAAGAACTTCCCTCTGGAGTCTATAGGGATAAGACGCGGTGGAAAAGATACAGTTAATTATACAAATATAATAAAATTATAAAAAAAAATAAAGACGGTATAGCTTATTCGGCTATACCGTCTATTTCATATGTTTTTACTGCCAAACTATATCTCCTGAATATAGCAGGTGTTTTATTTATTCTATATATGTACGACAGAATACCAGAATCAATGCAGCCATTTTTGAAAAGAATTCTTGCAAAATTGTCAGATATATTTTGATATCTGCAGGCGATTTTCCACGGAATCTTATCTCTAAACTCATACATAGTTCTTTCAGATAATCTGGAATACTCACTGACATATCTCCAATTTACTTTATCGGAAAAATCTAATATCAAATTCTCTGATAATGGCTGTCTGGATATATAATCCCAGTCTATATATTTACTCATTTTATAAATGAACTTTTCGCTGAATACTCTGTTTTCATATAAAGTTGAACGATTCCACCTCACATTATCTTTAAATTCAATTATAAATTCCTCAGATCTTCCATCCATATCAAGATATTTCCAATTTATATGGTCTTGGAATTCCCGTACAAGATCGTCAGATAATTTTTGAGTTTGTGTAATTCTGTCCCAATTTGAAGCGTTAATACTGTATTTAAAAACTCGTAATACGGTTGGTGAAATTTTACCGGTTTTGCTTTCATATATATCTTTTCTACAACCAAATTCAGCATTTAAATGCGATAAAATTTCGTCTCTACCAACTAATAATACTTCCGGTTCTATATGTTTATTGAAACATATATTGAACCAATCAATTTTATGGCTGAATTTCTTAGCCAAAGGTAGAGGAATATACTGATAAAGAGAAACATTCCTCCAATTAACCTGATTATGAAATTTGTTTATAAATCGGTCACTTAAAGTTTGATACTTGCATACAGTTGCCCATGGCAATTTATCTGAAAACTCTAATAAAAATTCTTCAGATAATTTTTGGAATTTACAGAGATTACTCCAATCAAAATCGATATGTGGAATAATCTTCCTTATAAACTCTTCAGTTAATTTTGAATACTTAAAAATTGAATTCCAATTAAGTCTATCAATATATTTAAGCATTAATTCTTCTGTAAGATTAAGTCGTGATATATAATTCCAATCTGCATGTTCTTCAAAGAAACTAATCAGTTCCTTATCAGTCATATATAACCTCCTTATAAAAAATTAAGGGTGCAATATTTGGCACCCTTTATTTTATTATTTTTTCTCTACCTCCTTATCATAATCGTAATATTTTGAAAATACATATTGGAATTCACTTGAAGGAATTCCTAACAATGTTGACAGTTCTTCAAAATAATCGAAACATATTTCCTGTAGCCTATCAACTAATTCTGAAATATCGACCTCCTTATTTGTTATAGAATTTAGATATTCTATAATTTTATTAGTAAATTTCTTTATAACACCGTCAATATCTTCATTGCCGGTAAACATTTTCTTTTCGCTTTCCTTTTCAACTATTAGCATTGCAATAGCCAGTGCATTGTCTTCTAATACAAGATACTCACCATCTCCGGTATTGCATTTTTTATCTATGTATTCTTGTATCAAATCGAGAAGATCATAGCTATAAAATAATGATTTTGCAACTCGTCTTATCAGCTCTTCGTCGTCATATAAGTAAACCGGTTTGACGTAAACAATGGTAGCAGCATATTCATCTGCTTTTCCTAATACATTTCTCGGATCGACTACTCGGTTATAAATATGTATATCAATATCATGAATCTTTACACCCTCATCAATCAGATTTTCGATAGTATTATTCATTCTCTCATCAAAAGAAGAGTTTGTATTTGCAGTTACAGTAATGACTCTCTTGGTCATTTTCTTATCAATTAACATATCACACCTCCAATAAAATATAATAAAGTCATCTTGTCGACTTTATTCCATATTCCACTACTATAATATATATTTATAACTCTTAAATTTTACAATTCCAAATACTCGGAACGTAGAAAAAAGAAAGGAATTACTTCCTTTCTTCTTCAGTCTCTAATTCTAACATATTATTCCATTTAATCATCTCCATAACTACCTTGTTCAAATAATCATTATACATACTATAAAAATACTGTAAGCTGATCCATTCATAAAGAATAGATTTTATAGTATCAAGCCACAAAGTATGAGCAAAATCTATTATTTTTAAAATTATCTCATAATCAGCATAGTATTCTCTTACATCGCTAAAGCATCTTGCTATAACCCTTTCGATCAATTCATAGTCAGATTCAGTGATTATTATAATATCATCGCTGATATAGCATTTATCGAATATAATCACTACTGTACTTGTATAAGACAAAGAAATAGCGTCACATATTTTTGATTGTGAAAACATATACATCGCCTCTTATTATATTAAATCTTTTTTGGCAAATAGTATGTAGACAACAAAATCTTCATATTTTATATCGAAGTATTCTGCAATCTCAGAAATAAAATCTTTTGACAACTTCGTCATTTTCTCATCAAATTTATAAGCCAGTATAGGCTTCTCTATTATATTATAAAGACTTTTCTTAACATTTGTAGCAAAATCTGTAAGGGCGGCATTAAATTTTTGAGCTGATGATATTATATCTTCAAGATCTGCAGGAATTACGGCATCGCCACTTGTATTAATAAACAATTCTTTTATCTCTTCATTAATAATATTCAATAAATCCAGATAATCTCTTTTTGTTATTAATAATTTGCCGCCAATTACATAACAGTTAGCATTGATGAAATTGATAACTCTTCCTCCAATTTTAATTGTCTCCAATGTTTTTAATGCAATGATATTATTATTTTGCATAATTATTTACCCCCTGTAATATTATTATTTTTTATTTTTATCCAGCGCATTATATAACTGCACTAAGAATATATAATAATCACTACTAACTGCATCTATTCTTTCCAATATGCGTCCAACGCATTTCTTAGCCTTTTCCTGTTCATTAACTTCGGTTTCACTATTATTGATATTAATAGTGTCAGTCATTTTTTATCACCTTCCTTTATATCATTATAGTATTTTCAGTTTTATAATATATTATTGAATTAAGGTAAAATTACAATGTAAATATATATTATAATTATGGTAGTATTTGGAAATATATAGAAATATATACTTACCAAAACATTTAAATAATATTTATCTAGGAGGGTATCAAATATGAAAACACAAAATCAAACTAGGAACATAGAAAATCTTCAACAATATAATGTATTCGAAACTATGTTTATGTCAGAAAGAAGGGAGAATGTTTGCAAACCTCTAGACAACATCCCAAAAGATAAAGTTGTAGCTATCTTGGATGCTTATGATGAAATGATTCATAAACAATATCCGGATGCAATAACAGTAGAAGAATGTATAGAACTTGGAATAAAAAACGGTATAATAGAGACAAATTTAGATAATATAAATAACTTATATAGAGAATTAGCAGCTGTAACTATAGATGTAGTTGAACAAGAATTATATGATCTTCTCCCAGAGCCTATTGGAGAAGATGATTATGATTGTGATTTATCGAAAATATGCGGTTGTACTTATTACAACCTTGAAGATAGATTAACTGAATTGTTTAAGAACTATAAATTCTAACTTAGAAAGGAAGAGGCGTATCAAAAATGAAATTATATAATAGTCCACAATATTTACAGAAGATAATTAACGAAGATTGTGGGAATAAATTTGAATATCTATTTAAAAATGATATAGTATTAAAATTATATTCTGATAAAGAAAATAATCTTATCGTATACAATACTGATGGTAAATCGATTTCCATAGATAGTACGGTAGCATTCTTATTATCAGATTATTATAAATCCTTAGGTAAAGCTCTTGAAAGGCTGGAAGTTGTAACTAATCAAACTCCAGAAACCACATATGAAGAACCTAAGGATCTCGGAATTTTATTCAACGAGATATTTATATCATTCGCAAATACCGAATTTAAAATCCATAAATCTATACAAAATGGATATCCAACTATTGATGCTCATATAGATGAAATAGGTGGTTTCCATGATTCCATGATGAAGGATTAGGATGGAATCCTCATGGTGTATATTGTGGTGAATGTAACAATCCGTCATGTAGACATTGTCATGTTGAGAATATTAAAGAATAATCTTATTAGGAGGTATATATATGATTTTAAATAAAGAGCAATTTTCAAAACTAAGAGAAATTGATAGGCTAGTCAGAAATAAACTATCAATTGGAGCAAGAGAAGCAATATTAGGATTAGAAATAACTACTACATCTTCCATATACAATACGCAGGAAGAAGAGTATGTTGATTGTAACGAAGGAACTCTGGCACTGGCAGATGTTAATGAATGTTGCGTCAGAGCAGATAGTACAATACTGCACGAACTTGCAGATTATTATGGGCTTCTTGCAGATTTGATTGAAGCTGCAGAGAAGGAGTCTAATCAACCACCAGTAATTGAATATTCACCACTTTCCTTAAGGATAAATATTATGGGAAATGAAGGTGGATATTATGAGCAATTTATAAATCTATTTAGGAGTGATAATAATGCCTAACTGGTGTTTTGATGAAGTAATATTCTATCAAAAAGATGGAAAAGATGACAAATTAAAAATATTAGCAGACGATTTAAATAAAATTACAGAATTGCCAGGAACACCAACATCAGATTCTAATTGGATGGGCAAAATATTAATATACAAATGTAATTTTAATCCTGCCGAATATAATAAGCAAATTGATGCTTTGTATCAAAATGATTACTTTTCTATAATAAAACATTCGTTCCATTCTAGAGGATTTTTGGATTATGTAAGCGAAATAGAATATGGAGATGTACCATATTTACAAATATCTGTAAGTTCAGCTTGGTCTCCAATATTTGACACCTATAATATGATTAGTAAAGCATATGAACTTGAATATGTTTTACTTGCAGAAGAACCAGGATGTGAGATCTATATAAATACAGATAAACTTGGGCAGTTCTTCCAAGATAAGTATCTACTAGATACTGGTTTCTATTCTGAAGATGGAGAAAGCAATGATATAGTAAATAATTTTGTTAGCAAATATGGAACAAGGCAATTCTTTGTTGGAGATGCAGATTTAATAGGGTTTATGAATAACTGTTTAAATGTTCCTGGCGATCATTATACTGAACTGAAAATTAATCTAATTAATATGGGTATAGAACCATATATAAGACTATATAAATATGAAATGTATCCGTCAGAGCCTGAATCTATGATTAAGATTCCGATGGTTTATTTTAATTAATTAAATGGAGGATAAGTATTATGGTAAAAGAAATTGTTAAAGATCCAGAAATATTAAAAATTCCATGCTCTACAGTACTCGAAGACGATCCAGAACTAAATACTATTATTCAGGATTTAATTGATACAGCTAATGCACATAAAGATGAGTGTATTGGTTTGGCTGCTAATCAGATAGGCTACAATAAACGTGTTATAATAATACGCAATAAGGATAGTTGGCTGCCATTTATAAATCCAAGAATCATTAAACGGGAAGGCAGGAAATTCAAATCTAGTGAGAAATGCTTATCATTTGATGACGAGCGTGTCGTAACTAGAAATAGTACAATAACAATAATGTTTCAGGACCAAAAAGGGAAGTATATTAAACGTAAAATAGGTCTCCCTCTTTCAATATTATTCCAGCATGAGATAGGTCATCTTGATGGTGAACTAATCTAATAATAGGAATAGACAGATGGAAATAACCATCTGTCTATTTTATTTTTTACAATTATATATTATAGAAATGAAATAAAATAATAGGAGGCCTATAATAATGAAAAATTTACAAGATAGAGAATTTTATATTAACTATATTAAGAAAAACGATATTCTTGAGCACAATAAATTTACAAAAACAGAACTCTATAAAATACTTATTGAATATTTAGATATCGTGCATAACCATGATTTATATATGACTATACTGCATAATCACGATTATAATAATATCAATCATAGTTTTTACTATTTACATGATATAATAGTAAAACACGCTCCATTTCCTTATAATTTAGTATTTGCTCTTTTTAGATATCCATGCGGATTATGTATTGACGAGGAATCTTTAACAAAGCAGATAAACAAATTAACAGATAAACAGAGGAATGTTATTAATTTAAGATATAATAGCGGTGAGCATTATACTCAAAAAGATGTAGCTAAAATTTTAAATATATCTACTTCAAGAGTGCAACAGATTGAAAAGAAAGCTTTGATAATATTAAGACTAAATAGTTTGAGAACCTTTTATAAAGGGTTCCATATTGACGAAATAGGATTATCAAATAAATTATGTGATATAATGAAAAATGTTGGAATCTTTTATACTAGTGAATTGGTTTTAAAATTATTGAAGTGTGCATATTTAAATAGTATAGATATTCCAGGTATCACTGTAGCTATGCTTAATGAAATATCAGATAATAAATTTATTAAATTTTATTATAATTATAAAGCATTAAAAGATGGTATTGATGAACTGGTTAAACGACACATACGTTATATGGATATGGAGGTGTGTTATAAACCTAAGACAATAGAAGATATTATGGATATTATTGAATTATCTGAAATTTCTAGTTTGATATATTTAATGGATACCAAATATACTCGGAAGCATATTGATAGTTTAAACAAGAAAAAGATAAAGAGGGATCTTGAAAGATTGATAATAAAATACGGCTCCGATTTAGTACTCGAGCAACTGGAATTCTATATGAAATCTATATATAATTATTATTTACCTTTATCAATCGATAGAGTGTCTCCTTAAAAAAGAAAACGAGTGTGTTATAATACACTCGTTTTTCTTTTTTAAAGTACCCTTAACATCTATATACAGATAATAGATACATTAATATATAATGATAAATAGTAGAAATAGAGGTGTATAAATGGAAAAAATAATTGTACGGAATACAGCAATTCTTGTTACTAATTATAATATAGGAGATTGCCCTAGACTCGAAAACAATTTTAGATTATTTGATAGATTGACTCATAAATATTATTATCTTGGAATGTATTATGACGAAGAAGATAAAATTCTATACCTTCCAAGAGGTATAGATGTTTGGTATGTTGAAAGACTCATAGGCAGTAAAGCCTATATTGACAAGAATTATAATGAATTTGATTATATTGATAATGTCAAACTTAGATATTCACCAAGAGATGAGACACAAAAACAAGCATTAAGATTTCTTATAGGAGCAGCTGAGTATAAAGACAATGAATATAAATCTCAGTTGTCCTTAAATCTTGTTACAGGTAAAGGTAAATCATATTTGTGCATAGCCACTAAAGTATATTATGAGATGAGAAGTATTGTTATAACTTATTCATCAAACTGGCTTGAACAGTGGAAGAAATATGCACTACAATATACAACTTTAAAACCGTCAGAAATACTTATTATTAGCGGTAGCTCTGTAATTAATAGATTACTAAAATCAAAGAATCCAAAATATAAGATGTATTTGATTACTCATGCTGCAATAAAGAGCTATGCGAATAAATATGGTTGGAAAGCAATAGGAAAATTATTCGAACATTTGAAAATTGGTATAAAGTTTATAGATGAGGCTCATCTTAATTTTGAGAATATGAGCATGATCGACTTCTATACCAATGTATATAAAACATATTATGTCACAGCCACTCCAGCTAGATCGTCTGAAGAAGAGAATGTAATCTATGCAAGATATTTTAAAAATATACCTGCTATTGACTTATTTGATGAGGAAGAAGATAGACATACGAAATATATAGCAATCAGATTCAAAAGCAAACCTTCAGCATTTGAAATTACTGATTGTAAGAACAAATATGGTTTGGATAGAAATAAGTATTGTAATTATTTGGTATCTAAACCAGAATTTTATAAGTTACTTCATGTAATTATGGATTTATGTTTAAGAGTAGAAGGAAAATGCCTAATGTACATTGGGACTAATTATGCTATAGCCATGGTATATAGATGGCTAATTATCAATTATCCCGAATTGTACAATAATATAGGTATATATACAACACTAACTCCGCCAGAATTAAAAGATGAGCAGAAAGAAAAGAAAATAATATTATCTACTACCAAATCTTGTGGTGCAGCTATGGATATTAAAGGACTAAAAATGACGATAAATCTAGCTGAACCATTTAAGAGTGAAGTATTGGCTATACAAACTCTGGGAAGAACCAGAGATAATGATACGTATTATATAGACATAGTAGATATGTCTTTCGTACAATGTAGAAAATACTATTATTATAAGAAACCTATATTTGAAAAACGTGCTTTATCATGTACTGAAATAAATATATCTGAACACGAGCTAGATGAAAGAAGCGGAATTGTTATAAGAAATAGAGTATCTAAATTATACAAGCCTATGGTAAGTATGGAAATGGTAAGATTTGATGGTGATATTCCCGATAAGGTGGATATTAAACCAATTCCTGTACCTATGGTTACATTTAATAAATGAGGCAAGTGGAAACTTATCCACTTGCCTTAATCTTTTTGTTTGTAAATATAAGTAAAAATAATCATATATTATAGAAGTGAAATAAATAGCATAGCAAATAAAAAATTAATTTGAGGAGGTTTGTTTATTATGATAACTATTGACAGAGAAATAGTTAGGACAGGTATAGAGGAATTCAACAAAATGACAGGGTTGAATATTGATTCCGAATTTCTGGCAAATCAAGTGAGCTTCAAGGGTATGGCTTTTCAGCCTGGGGATGTTGACAATATTGACAAGTTCAACAATTACGTTAAAGAGGGTGTAGTTTCTGCATTCTATGACAGCGTAATGAAAACTTTCAATAGATTGGTTGCTCCTCATGCTGGTGATATCTCTACACTGGATCAGAAACATGTCAATGAGATCAAAGATATATTCAAAGCCAAATCCAAAGAGCTGCGTGAAAGTCTGAATGACTTTTCGATCGATGATTTCAGTTATTACAACTGTGATGTCAGCAAAGTTCCTGCAAAAGATTTGAGCCGTGCAGCAGAATTTCTGTGCAACTCGCTGGCAGAGGTTTCTGAGCGCATATTTACAGACTTCTTGAGTCTTGTAAATAAGTATGCGAAATCTGCGAACAATTCTGGTCAGCAGCGGTCAACGGAATCGACAACTCCCACCAATTCCTCGAGCAAAAAACCGGTTCAAAACTCTGGTTCTAATGTAGAATCAGATCCAATTGAAAGAGCAAAAAATACTATTAATGCTCGTAAACAGCTTACTGAGAAAGCTGAGAGCATTGCAAGCGAACTTGTACTTCCGCCTATGGGAGATGGGTTTGTACCATATACTATTACACCGAAAAGTGCAAATGTGATCACTGAGATTCCGGTTCAATTTGAGCAGCCGAAACATGTACCATCGTATAACGATGAAGTTATTAAAAAGCATTTTGTAATCGGCCCAAATGTAACTGTAGCGGATGATGGATTTTCCGAGGACGTTCTTAGAATGCTTCTTATACAGATTTCTAAGACTATAGAAATAATAGAGAACGATAACAGGAATCTCATAAAAGCTCCGTTGGTATTTGGATTCTCCAAATTCAACGATATAAATGATTTTGAGTTGAATTTGTTGGATGAAAACGGAGCATTTATTCCGGTGCATGATTCCAGGTATCTTGGAGTATCTTCGGTGAATGGCTGCTGTATCATGTTGATACCACCGAATGGTACAAAACTTAAGATCAGAAGTAATCAGATGTAACATATCTTTCCGGTTGGGGCGTTGCTATGCCGCCCCTTTTATTTTTTACACTCTAAAAAACAATATAATAATCGTATACAATTATTATATTGCGGAGGGCGGGTTAAATTATGCCTAGATTTGAAGATTATGATATGATTTCAGATTTTATAGATTGGCTTGGGCAATCAGCTCAATGTAAATTTGTAGTTAAATTAGCAAAAAAGGACAAGGATGGAAATCGAGAAGGATTTCATAAAGAATACACATATAGATCTTCTTATAATAACGTAGAATTAGTTAGTTCGATTAGAAGATCATTTGATTATTACTTAACTATAGAAGGTGTAACAGGAAATGATATTTATATACAAATTAGACCTCATAATATGATAATGCTTCAAAATGTTTTAAATCAAATTTCAGGTTATTTATTTGATAGTAGTTTATGGGCTATAAAAAATAAAATATTGGTAATAAAGGGTAAACCTCAACCATTAGTTATAAACCATTTACCAATGGATAAATGGATGACATTTGAAATAATTGTTATAGAATATAATGGGCAATTTGATAAAGGTGTTAGAATAGGATTTCCAAATGATCAATATACCGATGTAAGAATAGATCAGTTTATGGGATTTCTATATTTTATAAACACCTTTAATATGTATCAAGCTGCCTGCACGTTAATTAATTATATTCAGAGACCTGATTTTGGAACCAATATGATTACAATTGATAACACTTATAGATCAGGTAATTATAATCCAAATTATGAGGGTGAAGTATATGCCAAAGGAAATAGAACTATAGAACCTCAAATTCCAAAACCACAAAAATCGTTTTTTACTAATAATAAAATTGACAAACTATCTGAATAAGACAGAAGAATGACCCGTTGCACATAGCAACGGGTCTTTAATAATGAAAAGCACAGGTATTTAATTTTCAATGTACATTTTCAAAGGAGTGAGATTTTTTAATTTATAATGATTGCCTTATTTTTTTATTTTTGGTTTAATATTTTGAAATATTCATAACCACTAATATTTACAAATCATTATAAACTTATATACATGTTATAATTATTTATTATTATACACAAATAATCAATGGAGCATAGTCATTAGAAGCAGAAACATACGAATCTTTCAATTCTTGAATTATATTATCTCTTTCTTCTGCTTTAGATCTAAGATCATCCAATTTCAATTCAATGTTTGCATATACAGTCTGCAATCCATCGAAATACTTTAAGTTATTATATAAAAATAATGCAACGTCAGCAATAGCTAATCTTTCAAATATCTCCATTTTTGTTGGAGTTATAGTAGTCAATGTATCGGCATGTTTAATTAATAATAATACTTTAAACTTCTTAAACGCTTTACCGATATCTATATCATTTCTTCCCTTAATAGCGAACATATTCGGGGGCTTGTATTCTACATATACTCTATTATTAAATAAAGAATTGAAATTAGCTCTCATCTGAACCATTGCAACGTCTTCCATACTAAATCCGACAGATTGTGAGAAATAATCAATAGCACCAATTCCTAATTCTTGTTGATAAAATAAGGAATCATGTCCAAGATCACTCCACGATAAATCTCTTACTCCAAGGACTTCTACTCCTTCTATGAAAGATTCATCAATATAATACCAGCCATCTTTTTTAGCTGATGAGGCATTAACTTCATATTCTATTTGATTAGGGAAATATCTAGAAAAAGTGGTTAAAGTATCCGGAATTATTACTTCTGTAGCCCATTTGTCCTTAGATAACTTTTCTGGGAGATTAAGCATTTTGACACCCAATCTATTTTCTATTTTATTCAATAGGGTTGTCATATTGTTGGAAAATCCCATTATAAACCCTCCCTTCTTTATAAATTACATTTATAAATTACTACAGTAATCCCTTATTTCATTATGAATATAACTCTCAAGAGATACTATATACACGTTTCCATTACATTTATCTGTAAGTTGTATCTGAGTTCCACCATTTATCAATTCAATACCATCATAGAACACTTCAAATTGTTCTTTAATGGTTTTGAAATTAGCAGATTGCTGTTGTATATAATCGAGAACCTGCTGATTAACAATAGGAGCTAATAATCCATTTTCATGCATAGATTTATCAGCTACAGGAGCAGGAGTTCTAGGTGTAATAATTTTACTTCCTGCTGATTCTGATACTATTCCTTTGGTATAAGCTTCAGGATGTGAGGGATAATATACTCTATCCCATGTAATAACTTTGATACCTCTTACTTCTGCACCACGAGGAGTATTTTCAATAGAACCCAAAGCTCTTAATGACCAAGCAGGTAAAAATCCATCTCTAAGGTCTTGATCAAAAGCTTCACCTATTGGTAAATTGCTTCCTCTGAACTGGCCCATAATGAAATCACCATCTATCCACAACTTTAAGAAATAAGCAACAACATTATTTGGGTCTATTGTCTGCTGTCTTGTAAGATCCTTGGACATAGGGTGACCATTTTCACTACCAAATCCAGTTCTTAACAGTTCCTTTGTTCTTGCACAAGTTAACTGCGGAAATAATTCTTTAGAATCATAAAATCTACCATTTCTATTTTTCGAATTGGCTCTCTGTAAAATACCTTCAGCAATGACTCTTCTTCCACTCGAATCAACAATCTTTGGTTTTGCTATAGGTTCTTCAGAAGATTCACAGATAATCCAGCCAATTTGTCTATTATTATTCATTTTAATTTCTCCTTTCGGTTAAATTTAATATATTTAATAAAATGTTACCTATATAGATTGCTGCCTTTGCAATCTAACAGGTTAACATCTTATTAAATATATTAAGGAGGTTGATATTAGTGAAACAAATTATACCTATTAGCATGATTAATGAAAGAAAGAATTCACTAATCAAATCAAACCCCAGAGAAATATCTATACAATATGAAACTGTATTGGGGTTAGCAAGAAAAAATTCAGGGTACAATGAAATACGCAAGTATTTTAGAGAATGCGTAAATACAATAAACGCAAACTCATATTGGAAGAATTGTCTTAATATTATCAACGAATTAAGCAAAGATTCAAGAAATGCTAATATACTGAATGAAATCGAAAATATATTTGTACAGGATATTCTCCCAAGAGTATATGATATACATTATGTAGTAGAATATACTAATAGCTATATGAATCAGCATAGCAGGGATAAAATTATACCTAAATGCAAAGTTCTGTTAGAATGCGACAGAGTATTAAATAACAACAACAAGTTATCTTCTAGATATAATTTTAATCAGATAATAAAAGAAAATGAATCTTTAAATCTGGAAGATACAATTGAAACATTGTGTGAATTAATAGATACATACAAATTCCCTGTACATGCTAAATTGAATATAGCATTAGAGAATATTTTATATTCTTATCATAATGCTGGAATACATATTGATAAAACTGCCGCTATTCAGTATATTACAGAATATTTCTTAAGATATAATGATATCCTTACCGATTCTCAATATTCCAAGATAAAGGAAGTATTGGAGAGTAATAAATTCATATCAAAGGAGGAAATCAGCAATTTATATTATATATTTACTGAACAAGAGTCTTTTAAAGATAAAGTAATAGCTTTAACTAATGAAATCGAAGATAAATATAAATTAAATATCGAAACAATAGGCGATTGCAAATCGGTTTCAGAAGCTAAAGAAGTAATTAGAAATTTATTTACTATGATTTATCGTACATTTATTGCATCTGAGACTGTTCCTTTCTTTTCTGTTGCTATTTTGATTACATCGATATTTTCTCTAGTTATTAAATTCTCCTCTAATGCAAAAGATATAATCGAAACTATTGAAATCGAGAATGCAAAAATCGATGTTAGCAAATTATCTGAAGAGGAGAAAGCTAGAGCAGAACGGGTAAAAGATTTTGTTAGAAAGAACTTAGACGAAATCAAATTCAATCCAGTAAAAGAATCAGCTATTATTATAGATAACTTGTATTATTCTATTTCTATTGCTAAGAAAGTAAATAATAATCTAATAAATGAAAACGATTTAACTACCAAATCAATTATTAATATAATTGATTATGTGAATGATTCTAATATATTAGAATCTAAAGATTTTGCCGATTCTAGTGATGTAAAAGATATTATCAATAAATATAAGGCTGAACAGAATAAAACTTTGGGAAGACTAAGATTTGCTCTTTCTCATATTTATACTAAAAAGCCTGAGAAGATTATTGATGATACACCTAATATACTTGAATTTATAAGAAATTTCGGTATATTAAGCACATTAGCTATACATCCAGTTGTTGCCCTTGTAGTATTTTGTGTTGATAAATATATCGAAATGGGATTAAAGAGAAAAGAAGCTGAAAGAGTATTAAAGTATTTTAAATCCGAAAAGCTTAAAGTTGAAAAGAAATTAGATAAGATGGCTTTTGGAGAAAAGAGAGATAGACTCGAAGATTATGCAAAATGTCTCGATAAAGCTATTGATAAGCTCGAAACTTATAGAGATAATCTTTATTCTGATACTGAATTAGACAAAATTAAAGAATTAGAAGAAGCATCTTCTGTAAATTGGGTTGATAAAGTATCGGTAGAAGAATATTTTAACAACATCCATCATGAAGTAATCTGTAATAATGTAAATAGGGCCATTCAGTTATTCTATAATGAGTTTATGAGAAGATTTTCTGGCCCATATATTCAGATAGATGAATATGAATTATATGATGGAGAGGATATAGTAATCACATTAAGAAATATTGATGAGGTTACATTCTTAAATAACTTTGTAACACCTGATGGAATTATAGATATTCCGTTATTCAGAATTAAGTATCAAAGACCTGATAGCTCTGATATGGATTTGTATCATCTATACAATGATATCGAGCAATCTTGTGAATTTGTTGATGAATTATTAGCAAAAACTTGTACAATTAGAACTTATCTTGAGAATGATAATATCTTTATAATATTCAATTTCTTAAGATGCCTCTATGTAGAGGATAGAGAAGAGATGGAATATTCTGCAACTCAAGAAATAAGAGAACAAATGGCAAAAATAATAGCTTTATCGGAAATGGTAGAAGATATTTGGTATGTATATCCCACAGTTACAAATATAATTAATCGTTTAGATAGAATTCCTGGAGAGGAAGCACGTACATTAGCTAAGCTTGTAGCTAGTAGTAAATGTGTAGATACTGATAAATTTATAGAAATCTTAAAGGATATTCAATCTACTACAGATGATCCTATATTATCGACAAATATAATGATGACCATAGGAGAATTTGATGATATCATTAAAGAAGTTAATAAAGCAACTTTAATTGAATCATCAATTATTCAAGCAGAATCTGTTAAAATACTTAATGAAATAGCAAAAGAATTAAAGAAAGGTAATAAAAATCCTGTCAATACTGTAAGAGAAAAGATTAATTCAGAGAAAAAGAAGTTTGGTAATGTTGTAGATAAAGCTCAAAAAGGTAAAGTATCTATAACAACCAATCTTGCATTGGCTTCTCAACTGCTTAAAAAGAAGATGAAAGACTTATCTACAAAGGAAAAAGAAATATCTAAAAATATCGATGTAAGTTTAAGCTACTTCAAGAAGAATCTTGAAAAGGCACTTACAACAAATAGAAGAGAGGCTATAATAAAAGGCTCTGTAATACCATCCTTCTCCAAGATAATAAAATTAGGATTAGCTGCTGGAGGAGTATATTTAGTAAATCCAGTTATTGCAGCTATTGGAGTTTTTGGAGCTTTTGCTTGTTCTAAAGCATTAACAAGAAAAGAAAGAATAATGCTATTAGATGAGATTGATGTTGAGCTTAAAGCTGTTGATAAGGAATTATCGATTGCTGAAAGTGATGGCGATATGAAAAAATATAGGCAATTATTGACCTATCAGAGAAAATTACAGAGAGAAAAACAAAGGCTACAATATAGGATAAAATTAGCTAACCAAGATGTTCCTAAGCCTAAGGAGGAAGATTAATATGGCAGTAATTGATTTAAAATTTGTTCATGAATTAGAGATTGGGGAGACTCGAGAAGATCCCCAAGCTCAAAATGATGAAGAAACAAATAGAAATAATACTCCAAATGAAAATGAAGATGATGATTATTCATTAAATTTGGATGATGAGCAGGAAGGCTCAGACCAAAATACTGATGAAGATGAAGATGATAATTATAATATTAATAATGAAGAAGAAGATGAGGATAATTATGAATTACCTGACGAGACTCAATCTAATGAAGAACCTAATCAAGACGATGATGATTATTCATTAGATAGCGGTGATGAGGGTAATGAAGATAATCCAAATCAGGATTCTAATGAAGAAGAAGATGATTATTCATTAGATGACAATACCGATGATGACAATGAATATTCTGACAACGATTCGGCAGGTTCAGATGAAGAAGAAACTGACAATTATAAAGATCCTAGTGAGGGTGATGAGTTAGATAAATTGGAAAATGATATTTTCAATATTTTAACTCCTGCTCAAAGAAGGATTAAGGAATTACAATTAAAAGAAAAGTTTTCAAATATATATAATGATGCTAATGATTATATAGAGAAAATTAATAAGATTCCAAAGTCTGATGAAAATATTGAGATTTTGGAAAAGCTTATTAGTTCTCTAATAAGTATAAAAGAATATGTGTCATATTATATTATAAATACATTTGACACTAAAACTTATACTGAAAATAATGTAGTTTATCAGAAATTTTTAGTAAGTTTGACTGCTATAAAGAATATTTTGAAGGAAATGGCATCGAAAAAAGAATAATTTCTAAGGTATCCCGATTTGATATATTAACATTATGGTAAATATTTAATGATAATTCATTAAATAAATGCAATAAATCAAGAAAAAAATCGAAAGGAGTTATAAATATGGCAAGTTTTGGTGAAAGAAGATCAAAAGTTCTTGGCAGAGGATATGAGCATGATCCTATTAGAGAATATGCGCAGTCCTTTGCAAATACCATTCAGTCTGTTCTCACTGAGAGCGGATTTAATTATTATAGAGATCCGTCCACAGCATTGATGGATAGATCTGTAGAATCTTCCTTAAGAAAATTCTTCGTTGAAGGTTCATATCATCCCGACGGTATGACACCTCAGCAGATTGAAGAGCATGTCAATGACATGAATAATCTGTTTGACAATGATATTGAGGCTATTTCCGAAGCCACAGCTGTTTCCTCATTCAACCCAGTTATAGGTTTATCACTTCCTATGCATAAGAATATCATGATGAATATGGTATTCGATAAGGGTGCAATTCCAAAGGCTGTTGCTGTAAGCCCTAAGTTTACCCGTACAATGGAGCGCAGATTCCTCGTTAAGCCTGATGGAACAGAAATCGATATGTTCCTGCAGCAAAACGAGCTGACAAAGGCTATGCGTTCTGTAAATCCTTTTGTTCCGATTGATTTGACACTTCCTGAAGATGGATCAACTGACATCGTTACAACATATCTTAACGGTTCTGCAGTTGTTGACCATGTTGACATTGATTCATACATCGGCGCTGTTAAGATTCCGGATGTATGTTTCCAGGTTGGCGATACTCTTCCTCATCCTGAGACTGGTATCGTTGAAGATGGCAATCCTGTAGCTACTGAAGAAGTTGTTCAGGATGCTTGGTACAATGTTGAGCTGAGATTCAACCCTGGCTATGGTGAGATTAAGAGACAGTTGATGAGATCTGTTAAGCTCACTGTTAAGAGAAGAAGCGGCTCTGAAGGTAACTACACATATCAGAACGTAGTTATCGATGATATCATTTCCGGTTCAATGGTGAAGGATAGATTTGTTATTCAGTCAATGAAAGGCCAGATTGAAGCTGTTAGATTAATGGCTAAGCTGGACGCTTCCAACAGAACAATTGATACCTGCACTGTTAAGTGGGATGAGATTACCGATATCGTTGAAATCGGTACTGACGAAGGTATCAATACAACAATTAGTCCTGAAGAGGTAAAAGATATTTCCGCTCTTTACAATATCAATCAGTTAACCAAGGTTATGTCCTTGATGAAGACTGTATTGGCAAATCGTAAAGACGATTATATTAAGGAAGAGCTTGACCTGTCCTATAAGAGACTTGATGCTCGTTCCAAGTTCCATGGTGTATTCGACTATGCACCTCGTGAGGGCTATGCTCTCGACCACATTGAGTGGAGACGTAAGACATTCTTTGAGTACTTCGACAGCCAGGTAACAAAGATGCTGCAGGTGCTCAATGATCCTAATATGTCAGTTTCCGTATTCGGAGATCCTGATCTGATAAGACGTATTACTCCTACTGAGTATACATATCAGACACCTCCGAGCATTGGTCCGGTAGAACTGGATTTCACAAAGACTGTTGTAACCTCTGACCGCAGAGTATATCAGTTCATAGGTTCCGATAAGCTTCGTAACAACAACCAGTTCATCGTAATTCTCTGCCCGAGAAATACAAACCGTATCATATACATCATTTACGATTATCAGATGTATATCTCCAATGAGATTCGTCAGAATAGCAATCCTGCACTTCCTAACATTTGCGCATTCGAGCGCTGGAAGTTCTCAAGCTATCAGCCTGTTCAGGGACGTATCGACATTGCTAATCCTACAGGCCTTCGTCCTGGCGAGACTGCAACAAAGCCTTTCTAATACAGTTCTTGAAAAAATAACCATCTCCCAGAGCTTACAAAAGCTCTGGGAGGTTTATTTCGGTTAACATAAATATAATAATTCAGTAAAAAGGAGCGGGTAAAAATGATAGATAAGAATAGATACAACTATGATTTTTCAGGTCTCGAAAGGGCTATGTCTCATTTAAGACATGATCAAAGTCAAACTACTCTTAATGAAATACGTGATGAATTAAATAAATTTTTTAAAGATTCTAAATGTGTAGATGTTATTTACACAAAAAACACAGACAAAATGTTCTTTGGTATGTGTACTATGGCTATTATTGATGCTGGTAAAGATGTTAGTAAAATTCTTATTGATGATAAGCCGTTTAGAATCGAAAAATATTACCTTGAAATAGATTCAAAGCTGATTGATTATATCAATCTTTCCAAGGAAGAATTGACTGCAATTGTATTACATGAAGTCGGTCATCTTGTAAATGATTCTTCTCCTGTAGAAGAAGTTAGACATGCAATTGATAATTATATGGCTTCTAAAGGAGATATTTTATCTATTAAAGATTCTATTCACTTTAAGGAAGTTTTGGCATATGCCATTAAAGATACATTAAGAAAATTTACATCAATATTTACAAGAAAGAATGACGAAATCCTTGCTGATGAATTTGTCTTCATGTGTGGTTATGGTGAAGCACTTGAATCGGCATTTAGGAAAATTACGGCTTCTGCAAAGACTATCAATAGTGATGTATCAAATAAATTGATAGTATTAATATGGACTTTGCATATATACAAGAATATGAAATTTGAAAGAATAAGAGCCATTGCAGCTTTAAACAAAGCTAAAAGATTTACTGCGTCTAAACTTGAAAAGAGGGAGATTGAAACTATTATTCGTTCTCTTAACAAGATTGACGATATAGCTTTACAAGAAGCTTCAATGATATATGAAGATGCTTCTAAAAACAATAGTCTTATTCAACGTATTCGTCGTAATGGTTTAAGAAGCATAGAAGATGACGTATTTGAATATGAAATGCGTATTCGTAACGTCGAAGAAGAAGATGATGCTTTACTAATCATGAGACAGGTTAATATGCGCATGAGTGTACTCGACGATTATTTACAGAATGCTGATATTGACGACAAAGAAAGAGCAAGATGGCAGAAGCTATATGACAGATATGATCAGCTTAGAGAGGAATTAGCTAAGAAAACTGTATACTTTCGTAAGAATTATGGCTTATGGTTAGACTATAATTATGCAGGTGGAATGTATAGATAATTACTACTTATTATTTATATTCTAATCTATAAAGAAAGGGGAACCTTTTATGGTTGACGATATAACCAACCCTGTAGAACAAGTATCAAAATTATCTGAGGCTATATCTAAATATGGCCCAGTAGTTGTGATACTAGCTGTATTTCTTTTAATATTTATCGGTGTAGTAATTTGGCTTATAAAAAGTAATCAAAAATACATAAATCAGATGGCTGAGCAAAACAATATGATGTTTCAGAAATTATTTTCAAATATAGAAGCCAAAAATTATGATGAAGAAGACATTATTGAGATATTTACCAAACTCAATGAAGTCTTTAAAGAAGAATGTAAAAAGATAAATGAGAAAACAGGTTCTTCTAGATCTGCTATATATGTTTTCCATAATGGTAGCATATCTTCTCATGGATTGCCATTCTTCAAGATGACATGTGTAAGTGAATGGATAGCCAGAGGTTCAGGATTTCAAGAACAGTTATCAAAGCACACTAACTTAAATTTAGCTTTATTTAGTTCTTTGGTAGAGGAGCTGTATAATAATGGAGATTATGTAATATTACGTTCTCCTTGCGAGGAAATGGAGCCATATACTTACGCATTTATGTCTGAAAAGGCCAAAACTTCAATATTTACTTGCGTATATGACAGTAATAATAGAATCATGGCATTCATCAATTCAGAGTTCAAAGAACAATTGGATGAACAAACAATTGATAATGTGAAGACCATTATGAAAAATTCATGTGCAAAAGTTCAACCTGTGTTGGAATTCTCATCATACAAAGATAAAAAATATGATAAATAAAATTGGGAAGTGGAATAATTCCACTTCCTTTTATTTTTTATTAATAGTAAAACATGCATGTAATATAAAAATAGGAGGTATATAATGAAAGAATTAGTAGATGTCAAAAGAGAAGAATATAGACAATATATTGACAATCATATGGCAAATGTATGGAATTCTTTTATAAATAATAAATATCTATTTATTGATACTTTTGGGTTGATAACTTGCGCTAAGGCTCAATCTAATATCATTAATCATGATAAAAGTAAGTTAGAACCAGAAGAATTTGAACCATATAGAAAAAACTTCTATCCTGTATCCGATGAAGAAAAAGAAAATAATAAGAGGTCGTTCCAAATGGCTGTACAACATCATTATGAACATAATCCACATCATTGGAATCATTGGGTCGATTCAGAAGGAAATGTAGAAGAAATGGATGATATACATATTATTGAAATGATTTGTGATTGGATGGCAATGGGTATACAATATGGAAATACTGCTAAGCAGTATTATGAAAAAGAGAAGCATAATATTAAACTTGGACCTTATACTAGAGCTAAAGTAGAATTATTTTTATCTAAGATCAATTAATAAAATGGCCGTGACAGATAGTCTGTCACGGCGTATAATTTTTATCAAATATGTATTCATTTAATATCTCATGTACTGTTTCAATCCAATTGCTATCATATGTATATTCTTGTCTTGTCATATTTTTATGATTGGTTTTAATAATCTTATCTTCTAATAATTCTACTACTAATTCAGTTTCTGAGTTTTCTCTACTATAACAAAGGGTAACTATAGATTTTTCTTCCGAGATGTCTACGTGGGCAGGTACTAGAGTCTTTTTAAATTCTTCAATAGCATTAACTCTACTGCTTAAATCCATCTTTATACCTCCTTATAAATTATAAAAATGTTTTTAATTTATTAACTTTTTATTTTTAACTTTATAGTAATAAATTAAGGAGGTTAAGAATATGGATTTTTTATTTGATCTTTTAAACAATTATGATGTTGATATTACTGGCATGATAGATATTAAAGTTGTAATATTGCTAATGGCAATAGGGTTCATATTTAAACATCTTACTATATTTAAGAAAATTTCAAACGATTACATTCCTCTTATTCTTATAGTAATTTCTTTAATAATCAACTTTTTGAATATTGAAGAAGTTACTATTAATGGGTTCACAAATGCTTTTGTTACTTCTATACTTTCTGCTGCCGTGGCTATTGGTATGCATCAACAGGGTAAAGGATTCTTTAAATCTCTAAAAGATGCAACCAATTCAGCATTTAATACATTTAAAGAAGAATTAACTAATAATGATGATGAATATGAGGAAGAAACTTACGAAGATGAAATTGACGAATAGTAAATTTTTATAAAATACATAACAAAAATGTAAATGCTTGAAGCATAAAGCATTTCCCTATAATGATATATATTATTCGCTTACGATGTACGGAATATTTAGGCGTAGTGGTTGATGTCCACTACGCCTAAATTCTGTCTATAATAGATCTTCAGCAACTACATAACCTATTACAAATTGTAATCCTTTTTCTACTTTATCCCTGGAATCTACAATTCGATATCTTCCATTGATTAATTTTGCGTCATATAAATAATATACTCCACTAAGAATAGCTTTAGGAGTATTTATAGTAGCACTTGCAAATGTTTTTACCTGATTGAGATCATATTTCTTTCCAGGATATAATACAGTATTATTACTTGATATTTTGACAGGCGCTGTAGATACATGGATAGCAACTCCAGCTTCATTAAATACTTTATATCCTGGATATTTATTACACTCCTTAATAGCTTCATTTATATCAGTATATGAACCTTTTTGGGTGGCAATATTTTCCCAACTTGTTCTTATCTGATATATTGGACCATCATCATCAGATTTAGAATATACTATCTCTTCTGCTATTTTGGTTTCATCGATTAAACTATCATCTATCTCGGTCTTATTATTTACATTAGTATCAATAGTGTCAACTACTTCATTATTAGTGGTTTCATCTACATTGATTACTTCTGCTGTATTTATGGTCGATTTATTATATTTCTTTTTAGCCATTGTTATAGTTACCTCCTTAAATTAAAATATAAATGCTATTTATTGTTATGTTTGATATTTTAAGTCATGATATAAGTTTAATAAATTATATATTATAAATATGAAATAATATTTTACTATAACTACAACATTTAGGTACAGATAAATATTATAAAGAGGTGTTTATTATGACATTCAAAGAAGCTTTTGAATTGATGAAACAAGGAAAAAAGATAAAAATGCCCGAATGGAAAGGATATTGGGCGTGGGAAGATAGTTCTATAAAAATACATTGTAGTGATGGAATAGTATTAGATATAAGAGAAACTGAAGATGTTGAGTTTACCTTGGGGTTTATTATGCGTGATGATTGGATTATTGCTGATGAAACGAATAGTAAACTACTTCAAGGTGAAGTAGTTTGTACTTCTAGTCTTTTTGGGCCACAATAACAGTTGTGGAACTATAAAATATCTCGTAAACGCTGATCAAAAGATGAATATATTTACAGCGATCCTGATGATAAAAGAGCAAGATTTTTTATATCTAAATATACTCCATATGTAGATAAATATGTACTATATATTGGAATATTACAATAAATGACCTTATTAATATTAGAAAATACTAATAATTAAATATATATTTAAGGAGGATTTTAATCATGGCATTAGGTAATTTAAATCAAAATTACAACAACAGTACAGAAGATAATAATAAGAAAAACTATGATCCGACTGTATATAGCCCTATACAGTTTAAAAATCCTAATGGAATTGATCCAAGTATGTTATCATTCTCATTTTGGAGAAATATGTTAAAAATTTCAATTTCTCCAAAGATGGAACCAAAACCAGGTGATAAATATGATGTATATGATCATAAGAATAATATTTCTATTCATATAAATCATATGAAAGCGAGAATTCTTTATGATGAAATTAAAGAATTTCTCAAAGACCCTAATAAGCTTAACAATGTTGGCGTACCAAGTGGTGTTTCCGGCCTTATAACAATATCAAATGGTAAGGAATTCGGAATCAATTCTCCAGTTCTTGTTATAAGAAAATTAGACGAGAACGGAAACGTTACAAGCAGCTATGCTTACCAATTTAATAACAATGACTACTACTTTGGTATCAGGAACTTTAACGAGAAAACTCTTAAATATGATACCATTGATTATCCTAATCTCGAACTTTTGACATTTATGGATATCTTGAAGAGTTATTATGAATCATCAAGCTATGCTTTTGCATATAGTGTAGTAGATTCATTAAAGTTTGACAATTCAAGAATAAATACAAAGTTAGATTTATTGCTGGATAATGCCGGTATTAAGAGACAAGGAAACTCCAACGGCAAATCATTTTTTCAGAGATCATCTGAATTAGATTCTGATAGTGTTCCTACTAGCAGATCCACATCATTAGATGATCTTGCATCAGAGTTGGATTATATGGATGAATAGCCAAATGTAAGGAGGCGTTATTATGGCAGTTTATGGCAATAACATCCTTGTTACATTTGATATGCTTATTGATACTGATATCGGACTCATTGATATTATAAAAAATAAATACAATGATCCGACTGTATTCAATAATAATATTCTTAATCTCAATGATAAATATCTGAAGGGGTTGCTCAGGGAAAGCAACTCTAGCAACCCTATAGATATTATATTATTAGAGGATAATCATAAACAAGCAGAAGTATTCTATAAAGAACTTATGGAGATTGAATATAAAGAGATCATAAAACGATCTCCAACAACAACAATTGTTGACGTTGTTAAAAGATTTATATTTACCGATGGTCTTATAAAAGTAACAATCCTTTGCAACTCTGATATTGAAGAGAATAAAATCAGAGAAATTCTGCAAGAAGATTGTTCTGATGATTCGTATAGAATAGAGGTATGTAAAGATTGGTCACAATTGGATACATCGATTTATGATACTATATTCTTTAAATACCTTGAAGATTTGTTAAAATTCAATCAAGTTGTTGGTAAGAACTTAATGGTTTGTGATTATAAATGTAATCTCGATGATGACTTTTATAGGTTAAAACAAAAGATTCCGAGACATGAAATTGCAACCAAATTTGAACAGGATAATGAATTTTATACTGTTACATTATATTATTATGACGAATCCTATTATATGGACATGAATATAGATGAAAGGGAGGAATAACTATGTCTACAGTAAAAACTAAAAGCATAGTTGCTTCAAACATTGTAAAAAAGGAGCAGTTAAGAGAAGTCCAAAAACAAACTTTGGCTAATCTTAAGGATGCTTTAATTCATTCGGCAGGTCCTTACGGATCAACAACCGGTATTATAAGAGATGGACAATTTACAGAATATACAAAAGATGGTCACACTATTTTAGAGTCCATCAAATATAATCGTTCGATTGAGAGCTCAATTCAAAAAGAGCTTACAGAATTAACAAGATATATTGTTGTAAAGGTTGGCGACGGTACAACCTCAGCAGTAATCTTATCATCATTAATATTTGATGAGTTATGTGCTCTTGAGGTTGACAAAAAGATGCCACCTTATAAGATTATAGAATTATTTAAAGATATCGTAGAAGTATTAAAGAAGGATATCTTAACTAAGAGAAGAAATCTTACTTTAGACGATGTTTACGATATCGCAATGATTTGTACAAACAACAATAAAGAGGTATCTGAAATATTATATCGTATTTATGAAAAACATGGTTTGGATGTATTTATCGATGTCGGTACATCGACAAATCATCAGAATGTTATTAAGTCATATGACGGCTTAACATTAGAAGTCGGCTATTCAGATCCGGCTTATATAAATACAATGGCTAAAACAAATAATGGAAGCACTGTTGATGCTGGAAGCAGCATTATAAGAAATGCATCTATATATGCATTCCAAGATCCGATTGATACTCCAGAAATGACATCTTTCTTACAGGCCATTATATATAAGAATATATTCAAGCCATATAATGAATATACCAATTCAGGAAATTCAGATTTTCTGAAGAAAGTGGTTCCAACAGTAATTATGGCTCCAAAAATTTCAATCGATAATTCTACGTTTATGACCGATATTGTTCAATATATGTACAGTTTCGGTGATAACTTAGATATGAAACCTCCGTTGTTAATTATTACCAATATCGGAGAAGTTAACTACGAAATATACTCAGATTTATGGAGATTATGTGGATGCAAGCCTATCAAAAAATATATCGATCCAGAGATTCAAAAGAAAGATATCGAAGAGGGTAAAGCTCCAACTCCTGAAACAGTATGCAATTTCTGTGGCTATGCTGATGAAGTTAAGAGTGATGCTTATAAGACCACATTTATTAATCCGAAGGATATGTTTGTAGATGGAGATCCATCTAAAGGTCATTCTCAGGCATATAAAGCTCAATTAAACTTCATTGAACAGCAGTTAAAAGTTGCTGAAGAACAAGATGAAGATATTAATGAAATATACAACCTCAAGAGAAGATTACATAGTCTCAAAGCCAATATGGTTGATTACCTTGTTGGCGGTGTAACAGTTACAGACCGTGACTCTACAAGAGCTCTTGTAGAAGATGCTGTTAAGAATATTAGGTCTGCTTCTCAAAATGGTGTAGGTTATGGAGCTAATTATGAAGGTTTAAGAGCTGTTCATAATTATCTAAATAAAGTTACTAAATCAGAAGAAGAAATTCTAATTGCAAAGGTAATCTACAATGCATATAAAAAGATCAGTGAATTACTATATGGAAGCGCAATCGCTGATGAAGAAGAAGTTAAGAAACTTGTTCAGAAGTCATTGGATGAAGATTGCGGTCCTATAAATCTTACCAATCTTGAATTTGATGGTAAAGTATTAAGCACAATAGATTCAGATGTAACCATTTTGGATGTGCTTGCAAAAATTATAACAATTATGTTTACAACAAATCAGATGTTGGTGCAAACTCCAAATCACAATATGTATAGTATTGATGAGTTCTAACATCTGAATAAAGAGAGTGGATTAAAACTCCACTCTCTTATTTTTTAGGAGGTGAATCCTATATGACGTTACAAGAATATATTAATAATCCATTAGGAAAAACCAATGCATTAATTCCTCATAGAGAAATGTACAGACAACTCTATGCAGATAAATTAAATAAAATAATGGTAAGAGAAAACGGACAGGTAAATTATACTCTATACGAATCAAGTGATGCATATATTTGTCATATAAAAGTGCCAAGTGAAGTAGTAGATAAATTCTATTACGATGTGGTAATAAAATTTAAAAAAGAAAAAGGTATAAAGAATCTTTTAGATAGTCAAGTTAAATTTTATAGTAACGATCCTTCTTTTGTATTTACATTTGCCCATGCATTTATAAAGAATAAAATGTTTATTGAAGAGCTTGAAGACAAGATGTCTAAAGAAGCAGTAAAGGAAAGAGCAGATATAAGAAATCCTAAAGATCAAGTAGGATATGTAAAATCATTATATTTTGCATATTTATTAATGCAACAAAGAGGATTATTTAATCCTGTAAAATATGAGATAGAAAGAAAGCCTTATAGTGATAGAATCCTCAAATCTAATATAATGCACGCTGATGAAAAGATTAGATTAAGACAAGAGGCTCAAGAAAAATTAAATAAGAAAAAATCAGATAATAAAGAAATACCAAAACCGAGAAGGCAAGATATTATACATCCCTCTTCCGGTGATACTACCCCTATTGAAAAACCGACTGTTTCATATACAAATAGAGTTGGAACAATTGGTTCTGTAAAAACAACAAAGAATACTAATAAAATTAATAAAATAAATAATGTAAAGAAAACAAAGAAGGTGTAAAATAATATGAATATTATAGCAGCAATCGACAAGAATAATGGTATAGGACTCAAAGGCCAATTATTAGAATATATACGAGAAGATATAGCTACATTTAAATCAATAACTACCAATAATGTAGTTGTTATGGGTAGAAAGACTTTTGAATCTATTGGATGTAAGCCATTAAAGAATAGAATAAATATTATACTGACAAGTGATACTAATTATAAAGTAGAAAATGCTCTTGTGGCTCATTCTTTTGATGAATTAATGATCATGCTTAATAATTTTAAGAGCGATTCTATTTATATTATAGGCGGAGCTAAAGTATATGAACTGATGTTTGAATTTTGTGACAGATTATGTATAACTCATATAGAAAAAGAATATGAGTCAGATACCAAATTCCCTAAAATAGATATGTATAAATGGAAAGTTACATATGAAAGCAGAAAACTTAAGAGCGAATCAGGTACAGAATATTATTATAGAATATATTCAAAATTATAGGGAATAGGTAAAATCCTATTCCCTTTTTTAAATATATATTATAACTATGAGAAAAGTAAATTCTAAATGAAAAAATGTAATAAAATATTGAAGCGTCAACATTATATTAATGTATAGCGAATACATTACATATATCATTAATATCATATAAGGAGGGAAATAATTTATGCATCAAGATACATCAACTTAGTATCCTCATCCAAATTAAAATAAACTAGGAGGAGGGAACTTAATTGTGGAAGTAATGGTTAGTTTTGATGGGATAAATGACGACTACCTGTCAAAAAAGAGAGGAAAAACAAATAATAGCTCAATTGAAAGTTCCAAAATTGAATCTATTAAACCAGAATTAATGGTTTCTTTTGAGAAGAAGAACGTCATCTATGTAGACGATTGGATTCCGGAACCATCTGATTTAATATTCAGGCACGTTGATAAAGCGATAATATTGCCGGTAAGTGCATACTATGGTATCCCAGAATCTACAGATTTGGATTACTTTATATTATCACCAAAAAGATGTTATAACAAGCCTGAAATGAGAACTCATACAACTCATTATCTGAACTATTTTGAAAAGTTCTATGATCTGGATAGAGAGTTGGTAATAATTTACTTTCAGTTAAAATATCTTATGGACTTCAATAAAGAGTATAACAAGTTTAACTTTATAAATGACCTAAGAAGATATATAATCTACAATAAGTCTATACTAAAAAAGCTGTTCTATATGAATGAGGATAATTATCTCATTCAGTTAAAAGCGAAAAAGGGTCGTTCTGTACCATCATTACAGTATACAACAAAGCATGGCAAGATTATGATGCAAATGTCTTTGTTAATGAATATGGTACTACCTTTAATAACTCATTTCGCATATCTAAAGAATATTGACAATATTGACAATATTCTCTTAGAGGTGTATGATGATATAATCCATCTGTCAGATGTTGATATATACAACAAATTGTATGAAACAGCATTGACAGAGATTAAAAGAAATGAGAGTGTACATGGTCTGATCTGGAACATGCAAGATATTAGAGGCAAGAATGTTACAACACATGTAATCAGCTCAATTGAGAATATATTGCTGAACATAATGCCTAAGTATACTTATAATCAAAATATCATAAGTTTTAACTGTACTTCTATCCGTAAAAATACGGGGTTTAAAATTACGGATATCAAGTATGAGTTTAACTTTAAATTATTATCTTCATCTAATAGAGATGAGGATTTTAATAGCGACTTCGATAAATTCGAGTCCAAATTAATAAGACAAGACGAAGCTTTATATCTCCAGAATAAAGTTAATTGTCAGGAGACTATGAAAGAGATAGAAAAGCAATTTGGACCATTCACTGAAGATGAAATAAACTTCTATATTGAAGCTCTTCAGGAAGGTGGCACAAATGTAATTAATAAGTTCCAAAAAGATTTGATATTCAATCTGTTTTATAAATATTTTGGAGATCCTGTCTCTATAAATGCAATTAATAAAATAGATTATATTAAATTGATGATAGCAGCAAAAAGGATACTTCAGGCATATAATATGGTTATTATGCCATATATAATAAGCAGTAAGATATTAAGAATACCAAATAGAAAATCTGTGAATAAAAAAGAGTTAGTTAAACTTGAAGCTTCTCCTTATTGGCAACAGATTAAAAACAAGTATAGAAATCCAAAAATTGAAGATTATATATTAGGTCAGATAGCTATTATCTTGTCATCTGAATTTAAGATAATTGACTATGATGATAGAGAAATAAATGGTAAGATAATAGAAAATCTTCCGGATATTATCTGTGAAGAATTTCTAATATTTGTATTAATGATTTAAGATACGCAATATATGCCCAGAGGCTCCATAAAGCCTCTGGGCACATTTTTTGAAAGGAAGAAATTAGTAGCCATTGAGAAATCCATTATTTATATGTTTATATATTTATATAAAAATCAGTTTATATTTTTATATTTACATAAATGTAATAGGAGGAGATAAGTATGTTTTTTAAGAATAAAAATAAAAAGATAAGAAGACAGGAAATACGTTATACATATTCAGATGCTAATATGATTGAAGCTATAAATAAATATTTGAATGAGCTTGATAAAAATGAAAAGAATTTCAAGCTGCTAAAATTATCATTTATATTTAGCGAAAGAAAAATAATAATTATATTTAAATCCAGCTTTGAAGTAAGGAGGATGATTGCCGATAAGCTTAGACAATATGATTCTGAAGCTCCACTATTAAGATTACAGAGGATAATGGAAGCTGAAGATAAAATTGTTGAAGATGATATGGCTAAATACGAATCTGAGCAGGTAGAGCCTACTATTGTAAGTGATGACGAGATAGATGTAGATACCGGTGAAAGATTAAAGATTGGAGATTCTGTAAGGCATTTTAAAGGAAACAAATTCCTAATATTAGCCTTTGCAAAGCATACAGAAAGTGGTAAAAAGTTAGTTATATATCAGTCATTAAATGGAGACAAGCAGGTTTATGCAAAACATTACGGTATGTTTATGGGTAAAGTTGATAAGAATAAATACCCAGATGCAACACAAGAATACCGTTTTGAATTGTATGATCCAACACAATCTGATGAGGACGAAAATGAAGAAATCTAATTAGGAGGCATGAGTATGGACTCGAGAAGATATAAGGAGTTCTTATTATCTAATATACCAAGTGCTAAAGAGGCGTCTGGCGGAAGAGAAGTGGTATGTAGATGCTTCTCGTGTCCAGACTCCAAAGATCCAACAAAAGGACATTTATATATTAGCATTCCGCAAAATGAAAGTGAGCCCAGTTTCTTTGATTGTAAGAAGTGTGGCTATCACGGGATGGTAACTTATCAAAAATTATTGGAGTGGTCATTATTTGATTCTGATATGGCATTAGAATTAGCTAATCATAATAAGAAAGCTATGACCAATCCTGCATATTATCACAAATATAATCAGAATATATATAATATAAGTAATTCATTTATTACTCAGGACGAATTATCAGAGAAAAAATTAATATATATAAATAATAGATTAGGATTGAACTTTAATTATCAAGATCTTCTTGATAATAAAATCGTTCTAAATCTAAAAGATTTATTAAAGGCTAATAATATTACTGCACTTACACGACATCAAAATATTGTCGAGCAGTTAGATACATCATTTATAGGATTTATTTCGTTCGATAATGCATTTATTAATCTACGTAATTTGGCTCCGGAAGGTAAAGTATATAAAACTATTGATAAAAGATATATTAACTATAGTTTATTTGATAAACTGGATAATACATGTAAATTTTATGTAATACCATGTCAAGTAGATATAGCGAATCCTATCCCTATTAAATTACACATTGCCGAGGGGCCTTTTGATATATTATCAATAAAATATAATCTAAGAAAAGACAATAATCAATCTGTATATGTTGCCGCAACTGGTAAAGGTTATAAGGGAGTTTTACGTTATTTTATGGCAACATTAAAACTTATGAATCTTGAAATACATTTATATGCTGATTCTGATGTAGAGAGATGGGAAGTAGTAGACTTAGCGAATTTCTTATCAGTATTTAAATATCCATTTTATCTACACCGTAATACTATTGGAAAGGATATGGGTGTTAAACCCGAATTAATCAGAGAATCTATAGAAAGGTTGGTGTGAGGGATGGCAGCATTTTATGATGGAGGTTTACACATAGAAGTTGTACCATTTTCAAAAGAAGGTAGTATAAATTATTTATTTAGAATCACATTTAATTACAACAATAGCATATATTTAGGAAAGGAAGAAACAGTATCAATCCTTTCTACATTGAGAAATGCTTTAATAGATGGAAAAAATGATTCAATAACCTTCTCAGCAGATAATGATTTATTTACAGATTTTAGTTTATGTATATCCCCATGGTCTGATCGTGTTTCATTAATATTAAAATATAAAAATAGGCCGGATATAATAAAATTACATTATTATTATAACAACAAAAAATCTTCTATTAAGAAATTTAATAAATTTATGGAAGAAGTCACTAGTATGAAATCAATGAATTGGGAGTGTTTATCATGATTAAAGAAGAAGCTTATAATAAAATGGTTGAGGGTTATATGATAACCCATAAACTATTCTCTCCAAAAGAATATCTATATATGGATGAACAATTCATAATCAGAAATTCAAATGGAGAAACATTTGAAAATGATTGGGATGTGCTCAATAATCCAGAATGGGCAACTGACTGGTATATATATACCGGTAAACATAATAAGAATTTACCTCCAATCATAAAGAAACAAAAAATAGATATAAGCAAACTTCCAATGATAGAATCTATCGATGTTGTAGATAATGATCAGTTACTGTTAGAAGATAATAATGTCGATAAGAATAATCTCAAAACATATAGTTTTGAAGAGAAGGATAAGTGGCTTAGTAAGCTCAAAGAGCAAAGTCTAATAGAGCATAAAAGAATTACAGAAGAATATAAGAGAAATATTAAAAGAACCTCAAATATAATATATATATTATATGGGGTTGCTCTATGTATCATAAAATGCACTATTGAAAGTGTATTATTTATGACTCTGCTTCCAGATGTTAAGTTTAAATTATATGCTATACTTCTCGACTGGATATTGAGTGGTATATGTATAATATCTATTATTTTACTAAACTTAAGACGTAAATAGGGAGGACTTTATTATGGACTGTAAAATATTTTATCTTGTTGGACCTAGTGGTTCTGGAAAGGATACTATTTATAAGGAATTGCTCGATTTCTTTCAGGGAAAAATAAAACCTATTACACCATATACCACTCGTCCAAAGAGAAATAATGAAATCGATGGTGTTACATATAATTTTATCACCAAAGAAAAGTTTGATGAGCTGCTTCAAAGTGGTAAAGTAATAGAATTCAGAGAATATGATGTAATTGTTGATGAAAAACCAGATAAGTGGGTATATGCGACAATAGATGATGGTCATATAGATCTGAATAATAATTATTATTTAGCTATTGGAACTCTGGTTTCTTTAGCTAAAATGAGAGAATACTTTGGTACAGATACTATTGTACCAATTTTTCTACAAGTTAATAAAGATATCCGTTTAGAAAGATTAATTTCCAGAGAATTAAGTGGAAAAGAAAACTTTCATGAAATGTGGAGAAGATGGTTTGCTGATAAAATAGATTTTTCCGAAGAAAATATACAAAAAGTCCAGCCGATAACAATAGTTTTTAATGACAAAGATACTAAGGATACGGTATTTGAAGTTGTTAGAATAATAATCAATAATATTTTGTAAAGGAGAATCGGTAATGGAAGAATTTGCAGGATATGTTATTGTTGTTTTAATTGTTATCGGGTTTATGACTTTATTAATTAAAGCCTTTGGCAATAGATCCCTATATGATTCCGAATTTATTTTCAATAAAGCCATTATAAATTTGAATAATGGAGAAATAATATCAATCGATGTTAAGGAATGGATAAATTATAGAGAATCTACTGCCATCAAAATTATTTCTCAAGACGGGAAAGTCTATTATACAGATCTTAAGAACTGTGTTTTAATAAAAGAATGAGGGATAGCAACTGCTATCCCTCTTTATTTTTTATCTTAAATCGGTTATATTATTAAATTCATTTTGTAGAATATTTACATATTTCTCATCACTATCACTATAGAACTGATTAAATACGTCATCAGATATAGTGTAATAACCAGTTTGTCTTAACTCATTAGGATCAGCATGATATTTTTTACAGTAAGCCTTTAAAGCTAATGGATTATTCTGAAGCAAATTGTATAGTTCCTGTATAGATTCTTCATGCTGTTTCCTTGCAAAGTCCTGCTGAAGAATAGCTTTTTGAGAACTGAGTATATTTAATTGCTGCTCAACATTTTCATTATTTTGAACTATTTCTTGACTTAGATCTGTCATTATTTCTTTTGTATAGAGAGGTTCATCATTAATGAAATCTTCTTCAGTTCTAATAGGGGTTTTTTCTATACCGAATCTGGACATTAAATCTTGACCTTCATACCATACATATAATGCTAATAGATATGAGAATACTTGGTCGTCATGCCCATCATCAACATGCTCTATTCTACCATTTTTCTTTATTTCCAATTGGCATAATTCGTCATATAGTCTCTTAGAAATAAATTTATCTTTATGATACCTCATACGCTCTTTCAAGATTTCCATTAATTGATCTCTTGTCTTAGCGGTCATATCGGTACCATATACTTTTACTTTCTTAGTAGTCTTTATAGTTCTTATACCGTCATATCTTTCTTCAAATACTTTATCTTTAATTTCATAATATAGATTCTTCTTTATTTCTGGTTTAGATAATAGATATGATAATACAGCTGCACCATAGCCACCATTTCGTTCTACGTTAACGACGGCATTTGGCATATATACTGTAATTAATTCATATACTACCCTAGCTAAATCTGTTACCGGTATATAGTTACAGTTAAAGTCTGCACACACTTTCGTTGTTCGAGAATCTATAATAGTAATTGCTGATGAGTCTCTATTGAAACCTCCAGCAACGTCGACACCTATTATTGGAGGATATCTAAAGTTGATGTCTTCATATACTTTAAATATATAATGACAGTTACCAATCATTATTTCTCTAATAGGCTCTCTTAGTAATGTCTTTACAGTATCCAAATCAACCTTATCGAAAGGTGAGTTAGTTGCAGTTTGTGCCCACTCAAGTAATACTTCTCTTCTGATCGCAGACCAGTTATTTTGAAGGTCTTTAACCATTGCATCGAAGTAATCTTCTCCAGAACCTAACTGCTGATAAGTAAATCTCATATATACGAAGGTAGATTTAGTATTTACTGCTAATAAATCTCTTAATTGCTCAAGAGTCATATCATAATACTGCTCACTAAATGGAGTAGCATTGACTCTGGTATAGTTTGCAGATTGTCCTTCTTCTGTTAATAAATCTCCAGGTGTTGTTGTAATCAACATACCATAAGGACCTCCCATATCTCTAGCATTTTGAGCTGCTCTAGAGAATGCAGGAGTAGCTGATTGATATATGATCCAGTTGAATGGGATAAATGCATACTCATCATACCATATAAATGGAACTGTACAACCACGTCCAAGCGAGTTTGCCAATATCTTATTTCTCGCTGATGGAGCCGTTTTAATTTTATTATTATTAATTGGATTGGTTATAGTTTCAACACTATTAGGAGCCTTTAATTTTTTACCATCCATACCGTACTGTTGATCCATTCTAAGGTATTCTGGTAAAGCTGCTCTAATCTCTTTTAAACGTTGAAGGTTTAATTTGGAGTCATCTAATTTCTTATTTAAAAACATGAATTCAGAGTTTCTTGTTCCAAATAAGAAACACCATAAATATCTTACTATTGCAGCAATAGTTTTACCATGCTGACGAGGTAATTCAAGAAACATATTCCAGTTAAGTACAAATCCAAAATTTAATGCTAAATTACCACGATGTAATTTGTACCTGGCACCACCGTTAACTTCACCACCAGAGATAGGTATTCTTACTACTTCTCTGATAAAGTACCAGTAGTTTCTCATACATTCAGCAAGTATTTTTTTCTTCATATATAAATTAAGTCTTGGATCTCTTGGATCTACTCCTTCGAGATCTGTATCATATAATGCTAAGAAGAATGCATTATTTTTTATACCTTTATGACGCAAATAATAGTGCATATCTAGAAAACTCTGATTAGTTGTAGACATTTGATATGCAACTTTAATCTGTGCTTGAGGTAGTTGCCTTACCATATTCTCTCGCTCCTTTCCTCAATAATTTATTAATTATATGAATGTTAAACATAAACAATAAGCATTGATGTAAATAATTACTGCCCATGAAACAGTTTAGTAAATTAAATTTTTAAAGGATTACAATACATATGATTGGCATCAAATAATTAAAAAATAAAATAAATAAAAAGAAATGGAGGAATTAATCATGTTTTTATTAAAAAGAAAAAATATAGCTAGATTTGAAAAGGTTAGCTATGAAGAATTCAAAAGAACAATTTTAGATCTTTATTTTACAGATGATTATAGGATTAAGAAAGACTGTATATTTGGTGTTCTTATCTATCCGTCTGCGATAGACGAGTTTAGATTAGATGATAAAGTAAATAAAGATGATTTGGAGAAGTTTATAAAAGATGCATATGATAAAATCGTTATTCCAGAAGCAAAGACAATAGGTTCTGCTGGACACGATTTTACTATTCCTTTTGATGTAGCTATCAGATCAATATATGGATGCAAAAATACATCCGAATTATATAACTGCAGTATAATAATACCAACTGGTATTAGATGCTGTATTGATAAAGGATGGGTACTTGAAATATATCCTAGAAGCGGCTTGGGAATTAAGGGATTAAAGATTGAAAATACTGTTCCTATTATAGATCAGGATTATTATTATGCTGATAATGAAGGACATATTCTATTAAAGATAACCAATGAAAGCAAAACCAAAGAACCTTTCAAGTTTATTGGTGGAAAAGATAGAATTGCTCAAGGTTTATTTAAAATATATGGTACAGCTGGTAAGCCGAATAAGCAGAAAAGAACTGGTGGATTTAATTCCACTTCTGAAGAAGGCTCTATACTTATAAAGAAACGTAAATAAAGGAGGAAATGTATGTATGTTCAATTCAAATAATAGCGAATATGCAATTGTAACGGATAATGAAGTTGCACAAATATTATCTCATTTTAATAACGACTATGTATACGCTACAGTAACAAGGAGTATATCCGAAAAGTTAAGACCATATAGTATGAGTTTGCCTAATATTGTTATATCATATGAGCAATATTACAAACAAGCAACAGATAATTATCCTGATGTAAAAGATGCCATCTGGGAAGCAAGAAATGGAGTTTATGAACAAATAATAAAATTATTATGTGACGCATATCAGCTGGTATTTAATGATGCTGAAGATCTTTATTCATCAGCTGTTTATCTATATGATTTCTTGGTTTCTAATTTCCAAAATAATATAATTACCTTCTTTACAAATTATATTTTGAAAGAAAAGAACAGCATCTATGATTTATTAAATCTAGGTGCTTTAAAGAGAAATAAAGATACTAGTACTATGTATAGTAAGAAAATTTATAAACATACAAGATTAGGAATAATATGTGCTAATCTTGAACGTGTAATTGACAATATCAATAACTTTGATATTGATTTCAATACATATGTAGATATAGTTTATGGATACGACAATCGGAATATAGCAAAACATATTCAGTTGGTCGCATCACCAATAAATAATTTCTTTAAAACATATGTAGCAAGCTGCTTTAATACAAGTATGAGACCTGTATTGATCACTTCTATAAGATTAAAGTTGCAAGAGTCTGCTACAGAAAGCGATTTAAATACAAATAATATAATTAAAGAGGAGGAACCTTCCAATGGCGAACAAGAATAAAAAACTAATCAATAAACCTGAAGATGTAAACAAAGAACCAAATTTGGCAACAGAATTGGATGAATCCTTAATGGATGAAATTGATTTGGATGACGAGGTTAAATTAACTGATGAGCAGGTTCAAGTTATAAAGAATCTTACTTCTGATATAAAATCAGAAGATGCAAAGTTTCTTGAATCTCTGCCTTCCAATAATGGAATATTAGAGAATCAGAATAATAATAATAATGAAACATTCGTTGAAACGGCTAATGTTATCATAGATCCCAATACAGGTGCTTTAAATGTACTTGAAAGGGAACTTGATGAAAGAATGGCAAAATTATTGGATGTTAATATAGAAGATTTATATAAACTTCCTACATCTGCAGCAGAAATTCCCTATGATCCTGAGCTGGTAAAATCAAATGCTAAGGAATATGGAATAAAAGATGAAGATATAATGGCAATTCTTCCTCTTATTGATAAAATGAGAGCTGGAGAAGACCTTAACTGGTATAATGAGATGCCTCAGTCAATAAAGAATATGATCAATAAACAGTGTCTTGAATTAAACAATAATACTTTAGGAGTTAAGAAATTACTTGCCGAAGAATTATTGAAAGGTTTAATCAGAGATGCTGGAATAGATAAATTGGTAATTGACCTTCAAGAAGTTACTAATAAGGCTTTAGATATATCTGGACTTATGAAAATGACTTTGGATTATCAGAGCACTCTTCTTGAAACTGAATTTAAGAAGATAGCAGATAAATATGAAGCCGAAGGAAAAACTGAAAAGGCTGAAAAAATGAGGGCTGTTACTGAAGCTTACAAACAATCTTATACTCTTGAAGATTTCATAGCAAAAGCTAAAGCTGGAAAGATAAGAGTAAAAGATTTTGATTTAACTAAATATAAAAGATTTGTATCTATGTTTAATCATAAATATGAAACAGATACACCATTTGTTATCAATGATATTTCTGGCATTGCTCCCGTGTTGAAAAGAAAATTTCCAGAATTTACAACAGATCAAATTATGAGATTTGTAATAGGAATATGCAAGTATTGCCAGAATATGGACTCAAAGGATGTTGTTGATCATACATTCATGAGTTATACAATCATAAATATAAATAACCTTGATCTTATTATTAGAGATCAGGAAGAGAATGCATTTGTAAATACTCTGATGGATTCTCTTAGAAAAGCTATCAAAGCTGTAAACAATATAAAGGAGGAAGAATAACATGGCAGAAATTATTGATGTAAATGCAACTATTCAGGACGCAGTATCTGTATATAATGAGGAAGTTATAACAGCTGCGGATTTTAAAAAGTTAGTAGAAGAAATTATGAATGTAGTAAAAACCTGCTCAATTAAAGACCTGAAAAATATGTTTATTAAGGCTATGGATGCAAGAGGAGCCAAACAGGATATGTCCCAGTTTGAACCAATAAACTGTACATATGTAGATTTGTTTATAAGACAAATCCAAAATACCGTAATGATGTTTGCATATGATGATTTGGTAGCTTTCCATGAATATGTAATGTCATTATCTGAAAAGGTTAAAAAGACGGAGGAACGTTAATATGCTTATAAAGAGAAACGTTATTGCTAATATAATATCAACATTCGATTTCATATTCGAAGATTCAAATTTGAATCATAGCTGCACATGTAAAAGTGGAGATAAAGTAAGAATAAAATTTAATGATGGTAACCAAATAGTAGAAGTAATTGGAATGATTAAATCTATTGGAGTAAATTTGCCTATAGAAAAAAGCAAAGAACTAACACTGGTAATCGACGCATCAGAACCTTTTAATAGTAAAATATATACTATTAAATCCTCTGATGTTTATGATCTTTATCTAGTAGTCGAAAATGAAGATGAAGATGATCCAGAGCCAGAAATACCCCCAACAACCTCTGATCCGGAAGATGAAGAAGATACTGGATCGGAGATACCCCCAACACCTTCTGATCCAGGAGAAGATAATGAAGACACTGGATCAGAAATACCAGAGTAGAGAAATCTACTCTGGTATTTTATTGTCTTATTGGGCTTTAATACTTTAAACAGATTAGTAATTATGAAAGGAGGAATTGTTGATGTTTTATAGAAAAGAAAATGATTCTATTGTTTATAATGGTAAAGGATATCTAGTTTACTATGTTCCTGAAGAATATTTTGCATCCGGATGTGCAAATGTAGTTGGTGAATATATAAATTTACTTGGAATATTTAATTACGCTATATTTGATGAGAATGGTAAAAGTAGCGGATTAAAAACATTCAATTTCCCATCTATATTTCTTGCCCAGCCTAGCGAGGTAGAGAGGGTAAAAGATGTACAATTGACAAAAACCAGTGAAAAGCAGGATTATAGACTATTAAAATTCAAAAATGGGGACAAATTAATAGTACAAGTAAAAGTTCCTCAAGATATTGAAAATGTTGAACTATTCTTCAAAATATTTGTAATTACTGGAAAGAGCCCAGATACTATACCTTATCCCGAAGTATATAAATATTTCTTGGACTCTATGGCTGCAAATGCTGGTTCTTATAACGTATCGAACCAGTTATTTGGTATATTACAAAGTGAAATTTATAGAGATCCAACAGATAAAAGTCGTCCATTTAGAATATCTAAAGCCAAGAAAAATAAAGAATGGACTAATTATATAAATATACCAATCAAAGATGTACCAGACTATATTAGTCCATTTGTAAGTATAACATCTGAAAACTTTGATGATTCTCTAATACAGGCTATACTAATGGATGGAAAAGAGGTTAAGTCGTCACCATTAGAGAGAGTTCTTACTGGTACAAAAACTAAATAATTTATTATTACTACTAACTGGAAAAGATGCTAACGGGGCAGGTAATACATTAACATATTAATAAATTACATTAATTAATTTTAAGATAATTGATGTATTTATATCATCTCATAAATATTATAAAGGAGGAAACTAAATATGATAGGTACTAAGTTTAATTTGTACGATCAGAGTGCTATTGAAGAAATATCTCAAGTGCAAGAGGTCGACAATAGCCCTGTTATATTGACCGCAATGGCAGCTGCCAAAGGTACCGAAGACTTCTTCGACCTTAAAGGTCAGGAATATTTAGATATGTTTGGCCAGGCTAATTTCAAGGCTTACGGTCAAGTAAGCATTCAGAATCAACGCATGATTGAAGCTGGTGCTCGTTTAGTAGGAAAGCGCATTGTTGCCCCTGATGCAACATTGGCTAATATTATTATAGTAGCAAAATTATATATGACTGAAGTTCAGAAGACCGATGGTGCAGGTAATCCTCTGTACTATGATTCTCAGATGAATGAAACTACAGTTGAAACTGAAGATCCGGTTATGGTTCGTACAGCTCATATCAGATATGAAGCAGCATCTACAGTAGGTGCTAAGACTCTTGACCAGGTTGTTGAAGCTGCTGGTGAAGAGCTCGATGTTAACGGAACAACAGAAGGTGGCGTTACAGTATATAGCTATCCTCTGTTCGTTATTGTTGATAACGGAAGATGTGTTAGCAAGAAGAGAGTTTCAATCGCTCCTGATGTAGCTGTAAGTAAGAACCTTCCTTTCATGTACTATACTTTAACAGTATATGAAAATGGTACTCCTCTTCAGTCTGCACGTTTTGCTGCAGCTCCTGATACTGTATATCGTGGAGAAAACATTGAGCTGACTCAGGTATCAAATACATATCTGACTCAGGTGAAGGCTTATTCATTCTCTGATAATATCAGGGCATTTGTTGAAAAGCTTTCTGAATTCTCATTAATCGAAGATGAGCAGCTTCTTTCCGGTGATTTCCTGTTTGGTGCCACTGTTAAAGGTAATAAATATCCTTCAATAGCAGTTGATACCGAAAACGGAGTTGATCTGGCAGCAATTACAGGATTATCTCTCATGAATGGTTCTAATGGTTCATTTGGTGATAATCCATTATCAGATCCGGATGCAATCGCTGTATACAATGCAGAACTGCTTAAGTTCTTCAGCGGTGATTTGACTGATGAAATCTACAATGTAGATGCATATCAGATAGATGCAGTATTTGATGCTAACTATCCGGTTAATGTTAAGGAAAAGATCGTAGCTCTTGCTGAGTACAGAAAAGACTTCATGTACTTCAGAGATCTTGGATTGAATATATACACAATTGACGATGTAAAGAATGCTGTTGGTCCTCTTACTAAGTCCAGCTGGGTTACTGACTTCTGCCAGGCTTATGAAGTTGTTGATCCATACAGCAGAAAGAATGTTAAGGTTACAGCAATCTATACAATTTCCAGATTGATGGTTGGTCATCTCAGAGACCGCAGAAATCTGCCGTTTGCTGGAGAGACTAATGAGGCAATCTTGACAGATGCAATTAAGGGAACTTTAACATTCGCTCCTAAGGTAACACCTGCTATAGATGAGAAGACAGAATTAGAGGATCTCAGAGTTAACTTTGCGTCCTATTTCGGTACAAGGTTAGTTGTTGAGTCCTTATATACTTCTCAAGAAAAGCATACTCAGTTATCTTACTCCAACAATGTACTGGCTCTTCAGAGAGTAATTAAGGCTCTTAGGGCAGCATTCCCTGCAATTCGTTATCAGTTTGTATCTAACGAGGAAGACCTCGCTAAGTATACAAATCGTATAAACGAAGTGCTTTCTGCTTACGCTTCTGACTTTGAAGAGTTGAGATTTACTTATATTGAAGATAAGGTTATGCTTTCCAATAAGATCTTCCGTGCAGCAATTTACTTCAGATTCAAGGAATTCGCTCAGGCAGAACTTATTGATGCATACATTTTGCCGACATCAGTAGCGGCTTAATAATAAAAAATAAGAAAGGAGAAAAATAATATGGCTACTGGTAGAATAAATATAAATGACTACAGTAAACAACCATATAGAGCCGAAGGCTACGCAGATATGCGTGGTATTGTAGACTTTGGTAATCTGGTTCAGTTTGCTCCGTATGAAAAAGGTTACGCATTCTTAGCAGTTATAAATGGCCCTGCCTTCATGGAATGGGAAGGTGCTAATGACGGAAGAAAAGAGCTGCAGGATGCATTCATAAAGATTCTTGAACAGGAATTCAGAGGATTAGACGGTATAGATGATATTACAAGTGAGACCATGGAAATCACTGATAACATCTCATCATTGGGTCTGATCTCAAGAGTTCTTCAGCCTACAAACAATCAGGTTACAATGAGATTCACAGAGAAATCTGGCTCATTGTTGACAAAGTATATTTCGATGTTTTTAAGATATCTGAAGGACCCAAGAACATTGGCAAAGACATACGGTGGTGCTGCTGTTAAGCAGGGAGCCGGCGGAGCTAGTGGACTTGAACCTTCATTCGATAAGGAAGTATTCAATATGCTGTATATTATTACAGATAGCACATGCTTGAATGTTGAAAAAGCTTTCTTGTTACTAAATGCTCAGCCTACAAGTGCACCTTTTGCAGCAATGTACAATGTTGAAAAGGGTGAAGTATCATCTGTTGAAATTGATGTTATATTCAACGCTTTCACGATCGACGGCTATTGGGCAAATAAGCTTGCTCAGGATTATCTTGATAGCATTATTTGCAACGCTGTTAATCATGAAACTGGCAAGATCAACATCAACAGCTGGAGAATGGATTGGAGTATTTCCTCCGGTTCTGGCGTTAGCAAAATGTCAAAACTTAAGGTTGAGAACAATAAGATTAACATTCCTAGACAATAATATAGAGGTGTGTAGCATAATGCTACACACCTTTTCTTTTTACATTTCTTCTTCCTGATCTCTGGTCTTTCTCTTTGAAACATTTATTTTGGCTTGCTGTCTTAATTTTGCTATTACAGCCATATTCAAATGACTTGCTAAATGATAATTAGTACCTAATTTAACAAATTCTGCTCTCTCTTCTTCGGTTTCTTCAGCTAATTGTATATTAGCAAGTGCATTCATATAATTATAAGTTCCTTCAATTAATTGCTGACCATTTGTCATATTCAAGAATGCAGGAGCTGGAAGAGTCATCTCTATAGTTTCAGACTCTAAATATTCATAATTATAAATCTTTGTGACTATATCACTGAATATTACTTCTACTATATCCTGCCTTTTATATACACTTCTCATAAACTTGCTATTAGACATAGTTGCCTGAATAGCATAGTCTAAGGATTGTCTTGTATTTATCAATTCTATAGGTACATCAGTATTATTTATAGCCATCTCTTCCAGTTTATCCATAAGTTCTGACTGGAAGTCGAATTTTTGGCCTTCCATTATCTCAAATTGAATAGGTGCATCACCAGATTGAGATACTGGAATAATGAAGTCGTTAAATTGACCAGTTATATTAAGTATGCTTGACAAATTCTCCATCTGTCTAGCACCAAAATTACCTTTCTTAATCTGATTCAATACGTTTAACAGAGTTTTTGCGATATTGGTTTCTACGTTTTGCTTTACATAATATACTCTCTTATCTTGACCTCTTGTAAGAGTTCCAAGTACATGATTTATATATAAGCAAGAGTATAATTTTGCAGGGAATAGTGACATAGCAAGATCAGATATACCACGATGAGTAACAGGATCTATATCAAAGGCTATATGATGTACATCCTCTGCAGGTAAAAAAGAAACAGTAATATTGCCGGATATTCCACTATTTAATGAGTTAAATATTTCATTATGTTTAAGAATCATATATATTTCTTTTCTAAGATCTTGATTAGCATTTATAAATTTAGCGTCTATAGCATCAGATAACTGTTTTGCTATATAATCAATAATCTTATTTCTATTATCTTCATTAAATTTTTCTGTATTTCTCATCAATTTACCAGCATTGCCTAAAGTATTAAGCCCTGATGATAATTCTAGATAATTTGGATCGTCAAATGTTAAATCGTTTGTTTTAAATTCAAGATAATAATAACCAAGACATATGTCATCAATATATAGAGGAATAATGTTCGCTCTATCTAATTTTTTAACGACACAGCCAGGTACAGTAATTTTTGGATCGCTATCTGAACGTATAGCTTTATCGCCCGTGATTATACCTTCCTGAGCTGTTCTATCATCTTCTAGCTCTTTTGGAAGTTCTAAATCGTCCGGAACAAGCTTATCTGAGACTTTAAATTCTGATTTTTCTTGTATCAATTGCTCTCTTACTTCTTGATACATTTCGTTTAAACTTGCGAATTTGTTCTCATTTATTATTTTCTGAGCCTTTTGAAGATTTTCAGCTGCAGATAATAATATTCCGCTTGTATTGAAAGTTATTGTAAGATTACTATTTTTATTTATGATATTATTTGCACCGCAACCTTTAGCAGTTTCGGTTATAGGTATAATTTCTTTTAAGTATTTAATATCTTTTTTATTGAATTCGCTTGTTAAATCAAATGCACCTTCTTTTATTACTGACATTTCATACATTTGGAATGCGGTTGAGTTTTTGGTCTTTAGTAGTTTAGCAAAAGCTGCTGAATATGGTATGATGTAAACATAACATTCTCCGTATTTTTGAGCTTCTTCATACCATGATTCAAAATTTTGAGGAAGTTTATAAACCTTCTTTATTTCTTCCATTCTCTTATTAAATAATTCTTGCTTATTTTGGGAAAGTAGATTATGATAATTGACAAAATCTTTTGCAAAATGATCTGCGCTTAGAACGCTGTCACGTTTGCATTTTAATGCCTCATTTAATTTAGGCATATATTTTAGCACAGTATCTATTTCATAATCTAAATCTCTAATCCATTTATTTTGAGTATAGGTAGCAAGAATATTATTCATGAGTAATGGATCTTCAAATACATCTAAAGCTTGAATAAGTTGCTGATTAGTTTTAGCTTTATCAAGCTGTAATTTTGTATATATTTTGCTTATATTACCAACAGACGTATTTGAATATGTGTTGCTCATTATAGTGCTTATTGATTTCTCTATATCATTTCGTATAGATTCAGAGTCATCAATATCACTTCTCTGATCATAGAATGTATCTTGATATAAACTATCTAAACTTTTATCGAGCAAATCTAAATTATCTTTAATCTTTTTATTATTTCTTAAAAATCCGAATTTTTGTTTATTATCCTTAGCCATATCTAAACCTCCTTTATAATTACTTAAATGTTGTCAACGTCAAATTAAAACAAAAATAAAAAAGGAAGTGCCATTCAAGCACTTCCTTTTTATTTAGATAAATAAGTACTTTATAAATTTATTTATTACAAATTTTCCTTTATTTATAATAAATTTCGATATATATGAATATTCATCTATATTATAAATTTCTAGACTAACCTTATCAGATTTATTTATAGGTAACAGTCCAGAATATATTGACATAATATATTTATCATTTATTTTAAAAAAGTTTGCACCATCTGCTGATTTGTTTGATAATATTTTCATAAATTCTTCATTAGACTTTACCGAATCTACTACCAAATCAGGAACTATCTTGCTAGATAATATAGATAAAATATTCATATACATCATTTCTAATTCTGTAGCTCTATAATTTTTCTGACTGTATCTGCTGATATAGTATTCTGCATTTACTTTTTCATCTTTTATTATTTCTTGACATTTATCTGCTATGAGTTTCATTGTATCTTTATCAATCTCATAAGAACCTTCAACTTTAGTATCACAAATCACTTCAGAAAGAGAAGTACTAAATTTATCAATTCCTATAATTACATTTTTATATATGTGATATATATCACATTTCATACTTTTCATTATGTCATATAATCTTACACAATCTACAGGTAGCATAAATTACCTCCAATATTAAAATAAAAATGGTCTTTTTCTTTTATAATATTTTGTACTTCTATTACATCTATTAAGTTGTTCAATTTTACTTATTTTTACAAGTTCTCTGTATTATTATGTTAACCGAAATAAACCTCCCAGAGCTTTTGTAAGCTCTGAGAGATGGTTATTTTTTCAAGAACTGTATTAGAAAGGCTTTGTTGCAGTCTCGCCAGGACGAAGGCCTGTAGGATTAGCAATGTCGATACGTCCCTGAACAGGCTGATAGCTTGAGTTCCAGCGCTCGAATGCGCAAATGTTAGGAAGTGCAGGATTGCTATTCTGACGAATCTCATCATTGGAGATATACATCTGATAATCATAAATGATGTATCTATTCTTATCTATCATTTTTGCCCGCTCCTTTTTACTGAATTATTATATTTATGTTATCCGAAATAATATTTTTAACAGGTTCTTCTACAGAGATACCTATATCTTCTTTAATATTATCCGTAATTAATTTAAGAGTAGTTGGTGAAGAGACTCCTCCAACTATAAGAACTATATTATTCTTCATCTTCACTCTTACTACCTTCCTCATTTTCTATTCCAAAGAATTTATCAAGTTCTTTATCCTCTTCAACTTCCCTTTCACGTCTTCTCATAATATTCTGAACAGAGTCAAGATCCATTTGAGCTGTCTGTTTAATCATTTCCAACTCTTTTTCAAATGTTCTCTTTTCAGGATAAATTTGAACTATAGTATTTGGTCTTACAAAATCTTCAAATTGAACCATATCAGTTGAAGGGTCTATATCATAGAATCTTACTGCATTTGTAGACAATGGATTTATTACTCCAAATGGTTTATGAGTGGAAAAATATTCTGCCATATCATGTAATATATCCATAAATCCTCCAAGATGAAGCCATCTCTTACAAAATTCTACATAATTACCTGAATGTAGATCTTGTATAAATTGACCTCCTCTTGAATATTTACCATATTTAAATGGATTTTCTCCATCATGCACTTGCTGATCAATTATAAGTCGCCCTATTTGTGTATTTGGAGCTATATTAAATTCTCTCATTATTGATGGATAAAGAGATTTATAGTCATAGTCATCCAAATTATCAGCAACATTTATAGATTGACCATTTATTTTTATTTTTGCATAGTCATTATTATTTAGAGGGTCACCAACTAAGGCTCCTGGGAACTTTGGTGGTTTTTCATTATTTCTATTAACATTATTACCAACGATGAATCCTTCCTGATAGAATTCCTTTATTCCTCTATTAGTCAAATATACTGTTTGTCTATGGCCTTTGTGATACCTGGTATTATTTAATAAGCATTTATTGAAAATATATCCTATATCGTTTACTTTATTCTCAATACAATGCTGAACAATCGTATCTATAATATTATAGAATACAAATATTTTATAATTCATATACGGAAGTTTAGCAATATCATGAGTAATATTACTATAATCAAACTTATTTACTCCAGCAACTACTTGGCCTATATAATCGAGTTTATTATTATCAAAAGCCGATTGACCCTTACGTCTTGATGCAAAATGTACCATTTGGTCCAAATATACTGTATATCCGTTTACTATAAAGAAATCTCCTCTTTGTTCTGGTTTGTTCTTATTTCTTACGTCTATATAATACTTAACCAACTTTGTTTTTACATCAGGTGGGCACATTATTAAAGCCGGATCATATCCCAAGATTTTTATTCTTTCAACGATATATGGAATATCGAACGACATGTTCCAAGCTAATAAGAAATCTGGTCTACATATATTTATTAAGGTAAATAGATCTTTGAGCATCTCGATTTCTTCATCATAAAAATAGATTTGATACTCAAAATCTATAATATTATGCTTTTTTGCATATTTTTCTCCGCCTACATGTTGTATAATTAAATCCTTTAATTCTTGGAATAAAGCTGGCCCTAAAGAATCTTCAAATTCTTGGATTAGCGGATTCTTTTCATTTCTTAATAAGAAGGTGTGTACCTTATTACTTGCTACATCCAAATATGTAACAGCATTTATAGGACACTCACCTAATTCTGGGAAATCTCCAGCCATATTTATAATATCAGACTCAATATCGAAATACGACTTAGTTATTGGGAAAGTATCATTTTTATATAACTTATCAAATCTGAATCTATAGTGGTCCTCGATATTCATATCTGAATTAAATATAGTTGGTATAGTATGAAGAACTTCATTTGCTCTTCTATTTTGATTTTTTATATTTTCATAGAAGAATTCTAAATTACCAGTATCTTCAGCTATCTTCTTCAATAAATCCTTATAAGGAACCCTTACTGGATGAACTTTTTCTTTTTCTATGAAGAATAGATTATGATCTAAAAATACATCATCGTTTGCTTCGTAAAATTCATAATCTGGATTTTCGATTTCTTCTATCCTCTTAACACCTAATGTATTATCTCTATATAAAATAATCATTTTATCATTTTCATAAGTACCATCATCTCTTCTTCTTGGATACTCATATATTGTATTTATAATAGTTATATCTGCTCCTTCGGAATACCCTTTAATCATCATTATCACTCCTAATCTTACCCAAATGGTATAATTATAATCATATATTACAATAATGTTTATATATAATTATTTTTTATAAAAAATAATTATATATGGGGGTAAGAAAGGGCTGGTCAGGCAAGCCAGCCCTTTACTATAGTAAAATCACATAAGTGATTATCTTATAATCAACGAATTATATTATATATTTGATGTAGTTTCTCAATCATATGTCGTTCTCTTCTCAAGTCATTAAAGAAGTCAAACATTCTATTGATAATATATAGAGATTCTTTATTATTTTCTTTGATAATTATAGTTCCGTTTTCGATATCTATTGTCTTATTACCCTGAATAAGTTTCTGATGACTAAATAATGTATTAAATTCGGTTTTACTAAGTCTTAGTTTGAAAGTTCTGGTTTTATTATTATCTATATTTCTACAGAAAACAGAAACTTCTGCGATATAATCCACTATCATAAATATATTCTTCCTTTCATAATATGTATTATATTTTCATTTCTATAATATATAATCATTATATCATTTAGACAAAGCTATTCATCGATTTAAAAATAAATATATCTTACATATAAGTAAATCAATGAATATAAGAAAGGGTGAATAATATCATGGAAATGGTTCAATTTAATAATGAAATCAAATATAACGAAGATAATTTTTCAACTGGTAAAGTAAAGTTTGACTTTAGTTCTTTGATAAACAAAGAGATTAAATTAGACCCAAAAAACTATTCTAGTAGTGCAGTAACTGATGATTCTAAACCCAGAAAAAAGAAAGCAAATATTAACGGTACAGAAATAGTAACCAGAGAAGATGATCTTCCAATGACCCAGACTAATACACCATATAGAGATACTTATGCTGAAACTGATGCGATATTAAAGACTGCTATTATACAGCTTGATAATGCTACTATGCAGCTTACAGAAGATATAAATGAAATAAGAAGCTCAAAGACTTTGAGAAAGAAATATGATTATCTGGCTGCAATGCATGGTTCTCTTGGTAATCTTATTGGTAATAAAATATCTGCTGCAAGAGAATTGAATAACTCTATCAGAACAGCTCACGAGTTAGAGCTTAAACGTGCTAAAGAATTTAACCTTAACCAACAGGTAGACGATACAAAGGCTATCATGGATATGTATACTGCATTTGTAAGTACACCTGTAAGTGTAAATCCTGTAAATTACAGTACTCCTATTGGGCCCAATACAGTTGACTTAACATTATTGGGCAGCAATGTATTGGCCTCTGCAATTGGTAGTAATCCGGATGCAGGATATATGAATTATCTACAGAATCTAACTCCTGAGCAGGCTATGATGTTATATGAAAGCAATCCGGATATTAAACAGGTTGTTGTATACAATAAAGATACCCATGAGAAACATTTCGAAATTATGAATATGAAAACTGGAGAGATATTACATGGATTGCCTAAGAGAAACGACGCAATGTATATGCCAGATACTGTAATAGACCTTAATAATAGGGTTGCTCGTAATGTTAACCTTGACGAAACTTACGATGTAGTAATCGTAGGAAATGATATGGCAAAATATTAATAAAAAATAAAATGGAGAAGACCTTAATTGGTCTTCTCCGATTATTTAGATAATTAAAAATCCATAGCCTCCATTATCGTCATCTCCAATAAATTTTCTATTGGATTTATATGTAGTGATTGGAGTGAATCCCTTCTTATCGGTATTAATTCCTTTTGATTTTTGTATATCCTCATCTGAAACTGTTATCACGAACGAATTTCCAACAGCTTTTGAGAACTTAGTGTTTATTGCTATCATATAATAGTTTATAACTGATATCATCTCTTCCAAGTTCAATTCTACTGAAAAAGTTTTCGGATTTATTAAATCTGGGGACTCTGATATAGTAAATTTTACTAATTTACTTGGATTTAAAAAGACATCATTATTTAATGCCTTATTTATATCTGCTACAAAATTTCTTAAAGAAATTCCAACCACTTTACCTACTATATTTCTGCTTTTCTTATCAATAATTTCAAGATACTCATTATTATTATCATCAATATCGATTGAAAAGTCATAGTAGGTTTTAGTATACATATCACTAAGTCTTGCAAATATTTTTGGAAGTGTTTTGTTTGCTGCATTATTGAACTTTTGAATAGTCATTTTTGATAATACTGGTATTTTTAATAATTCAGTTTTCATACTATCACATAGTTCATTAAGCAGATCAAACATTTCATTTTTTATTATATTCACTTGTAAACTTTTCTTAAAATTCTGATTACTTGCGAAACGTTTACAAATTTTAATAGCATCTTCCGGTTTATCAATATTTATTTCACAAAAGAATAAGTCTAATAAATTAAATAGATCTAATTCTGGATTATATCTCATAATTATATCTCCTTGTTAAATTATTGTAAGTTAATAGCAAGTTCATGCAATATATTGTAATATGGAATCCAATCTATTGCACATTGCCTTTTTGTATATGTTAGTTTATTCTCAGTTTCTTTACCTTTACAATATATTGGATTTAATCTTCTTCCCCCTTTTGGTCTATATTTAAATTCGAATGAGCATCCATTTTCGGTTAAAGCTGTACAAACTCCACCCCATGATGGATCAACAACATCACCATTTTGATTTCTCATTCTAATAAAATATCCTCTCTCAAAATAGCCATCATCTATTTTTAGATGCTCCCACCAATCTATTGATACAAATCCGGTATCCAATAATTGTTTTAAAGTATTATAGTCTACTGATATTAGTTCATCTGGAGCTATATAGCATCCCATAGATTTACAGCATTCCCCTTTACAGCTTTTACATAATTCTTCGTTACAATAATCTTCAGGTCTATCATTATTCTCTTTAAAAAATCTTTTTACAGATTCAACGTTAATATTTTCTTGTAAATTAACCGGTTTATGATAATGACCTCCTATTAGAGCTTCTAACCCAGTAATTATTTTGTACTCAAATTTATCAATTATATCCATTATAATCCTCCTAATATATATTATATTTCATAAGTATAATATATATTTAAAATATAGCTTAGGAAAAAAATTTCTTCCTAAGCTATATATTTTATAACTCTTTCCATTTCTTCTTTACTTCTATATTTCTTAGCTATAGCATTTTCAAATGGTATATGTGATATTGGAAAATAGTTATTTTTTACAGTCTTCTTACAATCAATAACTAATTGATTGTAGCTACCTCTCCACATTAAAGATGTATCTCTATATTCTTCTATAAATTTCCCTTCAACTAATACATCTATATTCAGGAATATATCTTTAGGTATAAGCATATGAGAAATTATATAATTCCAAGTATATCCTGTATATAGCCATATGGTTTTATTAGGATATTTTTCTTTTAAATATAGTATTAGATTAAATACTTCTTCTCTATTATCTGGATATAATGGATCTCCTCCAGTAAAAGTTATACCAGATATATATTCTTTATTAAGTTCCATTTCTATTTTATGTAAAGCCTCGTCGTCAAATAATTTTCCACCATTCGGGTCCCATGTTTGAGGGTTATGACAACCCTTACAATGATGATTACATCCTGATAGCCACAATATTACTCTGAGACCATCCCCATTATCCATATTATTTGTCATTATATCATGATAATTCATAGATATACCTCCATTTATCTTCTATAATCTAATTCATATACAAAATCGGCATAATCTTTTAGTATTTTTTTCATTTCTTTTTTAGTTAAACAAACTGGTATTGATACATTATGTCCTATTCCACCTTCATAAATTGTGGTATTATAATATTTATCATGATAATTGTATAATACATTTATTATTTCTATTATAAATTTTTGTATTGCTTTCTGATCTTTTACTTGAAAAGTAGCTTGAGAAGAGCCATCATTTTCAAATATATTCATTATTATTTTTGAACCAGCCTCTGCAAATTTAAATATGTAATTCCTGCAATTTATTTTTCTCCAAAAATCTTGAAGGAATTTTATTAGATCTTCTAAAAATTCTTTTGTATTGATAATTGTAATTTCTTGTACTAATAAATTATATAAAATTTCTTTTTCTAAAGATACTAAATCTATTTCATCTGGTTCGATACTTCTGTTGGTGAATATTTTATAATTATTGCCGTAATTAAAAATATTAGATATAAAATGACCATAGTTTTCTATAGTTGAATGAGTGGTATACTTTTTGAAAAAGTAATCAAAATCTCTTAAAAATATTTTATTTAATGTATCTTTTTCTATCATATTTGTACCTCCTATCAATAATAATTATATCAATTATATTAATGTGAAATAAAAAATAAAAATATATAAAAAAAATAAGAAGGGGAATTATACCCCCTTCTCTCCCGCTTTTCTAAGCAACTCCTTGCCAATGTCATTCTGATACAAATAGGTGCGCTTACTTGTACCATCATATGTGCCAAATGTTGCTGTAACATCCACAAATCCATTATGTGTATAGAATTTATCCAAATCAGAGAACAGTGCTTTATATTGTTCTCTTGTTGGCTCTTCCTTAAATTCGGAAGTCAATGCCCCAGCAGCTGCAATTATAATTGTATCTTCTTTACCTGTGCATAAAGCTTTCAACATTTCAGAACCATGTCCTTGTCTTCTGCAGCTTCTGTCGACCCTGATAGATTCGATTTCTACAAGTTTAACCGGTCTTTCTAAATAAAGCAAAAAATCTCTTGCCTGAAAGCTGACATCATTAAATTCAGCTTCATTGACGCTGCTCAGATCTTCATTGAATATCTCATAGAAATTTACTACTAAAGAACCTTTTTTCATAATTAAATAAACCTCCTTAGATGAATTAATATATTATTTCATGTTTATAATATATAATTATAAAAAATAAAGCTATCTGATAGCCAGATAGCTTTTAATTTTATATAGCTACTAAATTATCGTACAGTGCATCAGCTTCTTCTTTGCTTAAAATGGCATCAACAATATTATCAGTATAAGCATAAATATTTCTGTGTTTAAACCTGAATCTCATTTTTATATATTTCTCATCCCTATAAGCAGTCATTTCTATTCTAGTATAATCTGCTTGCTTTCCGTCATATGTTCCCTTTGCTCTAGAACGCACATTAGCATAATGCTCAGTATCATACCTATCCCCATCGTATGTAATTATACTAGTAATTAAAGAGCGAAGCTTAATTATAAAATCTGATTTTATCCTATCGCTTAATACTACCTGGGCAAGAGGAACAGATGTTTTATTCTTATCATCTACCAGCTCAAATGATATTTCAAATTTTTTGTTTCTCTTGATGTTTTGAATTTTAGTCATAAGTTTTAAACCCCCTTAAAGATAATATTTAATAATTTCATGTTTATAATATATAATTATAAAAAATAAACCGTCATTATATTTAATAATAATGACGGTTTATTTTATCCCCCATATTTGTGGTTATTTCCCCCAATTATTGTACTACTACTCAGACACATAGAATTAATATCGAATCAATTCTTTGTAATTTATTTAAGATGTAATAGCTTAGTAGTTTATCGTATGTATTATTAATTGCTTCAAGTGCATAACCAATAATAAATATTATATCTTTATCTTTAGTCATCCCAACATTTCCCCCATTGATAAATTAACTACTTTCATCTTCTTCATCATCATACTGATGATTATAAGTATATATAAGTTTATTAACATCTTCTGGCGATACTATTAAAGTTAGAGTTGGATCGCTATTATTATTAAATGAGCCATCTTCTTTTAGAAATAATAGAGAAAAGATCTTAGAATAATTAACAGTGATGCTTATTGTTGATGGATTTCTGTCTGCCCATATGGATACTTGATAAATATCATTTTCCAATTTATAATCCCCACTAATTAACAGTATGGGCTTCTGTTTCTTTCCTATAAATTCTCCATCCAAAGTATACTTAAGAATATAAATGAATTTAGCCATCTCATGTCCAGACATAATCACCTTGTACTCGTTGTTAATGATTAGCTTGTACCTATTTCCACTACCTACTACTAGTAAATCATTTCCTACTCTACAAACCATAATAGCCTATCAGATTCCTCTCTTTCTTTTAATTCTTTATGCACAATTCGTTATTTAATATCTTTGGTGGATTAATTCTATGCTCCGATAGGTATAGATAGCCTGTAATAGTAGTACAACGATTGGGTTAATTCACTGATATAATATATAATTATAGAGGTATAGAATTACAAAATAAGCTAGATAGGGACTAATCCCTATCTAGCCAAATAATTAAAATACCATCTTTTCATCAAGAACTGTTCCAGGTAATACTCTTGTAAGATTATATATACTTTGTATAGCTTCGTTTGATGAAGTTCTTATACATTCTCCATTAAATCCAATATAATTAGCTTTTGAATTTATGAAATTCAATAATTCATCATTAGCTTCCTTTGTAAAGACTCCCTTTACAGATACTTGGTCGCCATCATAGTCTCCACCAATGGCAGAAAGCATAAGATTACTAATCATTAAAGTATCTATAAATCTATTACTTGTATTAGTATTTATATCTTCTTCTCTTATCTTTGGATAATATTTGTAAAATACTCCATTATAATAAATAGGTTCTGTTTCTTTTGTAGATGATACTACTATTTTTGTAGGGAACTGATTATAACATGAGTCTATTGGATATCTTGTAATTAATACTGTTTTATCTTTTACTACTTCACATGCTGCCATATAAAATATATCACACCATGTCATTTTTCTGTGTATTAGAGCTGACTCTCCAGGTTCTTTATCCATTATCTTTCTGTCAAGATCTGTATATCTTCCTTTAAATCGAAGATATTTGTAGATTGTCTTACCATCAGGCCCTTCTAATGGAACCTCTACAGGTATAAATCTATTAGAATATCCATAGATAAACCTCTTTAATTCAGCTTTAATCTTTTCATCTGAGAAATACAGCATAGGATCTTTTACTTTTACTCTTGTTTCTATACCATCCTTTGTTACAAAAGGATAATCACTTCCAGGTGCAAACTCATTTTCAAAGAATCTTTTTACTTGGAATAACATAAACGGGAAGAAGTTTGCACATATAGATGCTAATGGAACCGCTGATTGTTGTATACTAACCATAATATCATCAACAAATTCTACTTTGAGTTCTGGAGCTGATAATACTAGTCTAGAACCATAGTCTGTAGTTTTAGATTGCCCAGCTCGTTTAATTAAACCTTCTTTTTTAGACAATCCAACACTTGGTTCGATATTGGGGTTAGAGTTAGCAACAAGCCAGTCATATATAGCTAATAAAGTTTCTTGAATTCTTCCTCTTACAGCGTTAGACATCGATAATCCAAAATCTTGTGTCTCTTTTATGGATTTTACAGATATGAGTAAAGAGTTATATAACTTATTAATTTCTCCAACACCAACATTACCTTTTGCTGTATTTACGTCTCTGTAATATGCAGGTATTACAAGATATTTATTAATAAACATTCTATCTTTATTCATATAGATAAATTTTATATAATCTTCTCTACGTTCAGATTCTGTAGATCTGATTTTTATTTTATCTATATTATCTTTAAGGAATTTAATACCATTCTTTCCATTTGGAGATTCTTCAAAATCTCCTTGTTCATTGATAATATATGTTTTGGTACCGTGAACTATCTCTCTTATTCTTGCATCCATTCTTGACCATTTTTTATATATAAGTGGATGTAGGAACCAATCTCCTAAATCAATATAACCCCATATACTAGAACGTTCCTCTTTAGTTATACCAAATATTTCATTAGATAATAAACCATCTGGAGTAGGAACTCCTGGACGTATAAAGTATATTGGATTGGTTATTTCTTTTGTACTTGGATTTTTCTTTATAAATTCGTCTACACTTTTAAGTAATTCTATTCTAAGATGCTCATCTTTTCCTACTTCTGTAATAATATGATTTCCTTCTGCGGATGGAAATAAACTAAACTCATATAATACATCTTTTAAGTTCATATCTATACCTCCTTTTATATTACTTTAATGTGAAGAATACAAAAAAGAAAACGGCGAAATATATTGATACCGTTTTCTTTTTTGAAAGGAGATGCCTATATCAATAATGAGTAATAAGCATTTATTGGTAAATATCTATCGGGATTTGCTTTGGTATTTGTAAAGTCTTTTTATTATCATCTTCAGATAATAAAGTATTTATAAATGCTATAAGTCTAAATGTATCATATAAGCAGTCAGTTATATGTATCTCTTCTGAATTGATTGTGATTATAATTGCATTGTTCTTTAATTGAACATGACATTTTACCTCTCTTATCTCGTCTGTTATTTCTTCATATATAATTTGAATATCATTTCCATTGCCGGAAATAATTGCTGATAAAGATTCCAGGTTCTTTTTAGATATAGCTATAAATCTATTTCTATTTATAATGAAAAGGCCCTTATCTTTATCTATTCCTATAGAAGTTATTTCTATAGAATTTGTTTTAAAAAGTTTAGCCATAAATATATACCTCCAAATATATACTTTTCTCAATATCATATCAATAATATATTATTGAAAAGAGAATAATTTACAGAAAAAATAAAAGATGAGTAATTTAAACTCATCTTTTATTTATATTCGGCTGCCCAATTTATTATTAGTCATTAATCGCTGCTTTTCTTGGCTTGCTAAAATTAACAAACTTCTGTAACTCATCTTTTATAAATTGTAATGCTGATTTGGAATCGTTAAATTCTTTAGCTTCATAAGCATCGCAAGTAATTGCTAATTCTTCACCATTGTTATTTTCAGCAACTAGATATGCTTGCCTGTTCTTTTGTCCTTCTTCATCGACATTATAAGTACAAATCCCGAGTATTAATTTGTCACCCTTAGGTAATAAGAATACACTATTCATTTGTTTCTCCTTGATTGTATCGATAGTAGTCATTACTCATTGTCTCCTTTCATAATAAACATCATTACACAACTATAATATATAATTATTAAATTAATTAATTACAATGCGGTAGGTAATATTACCTACCGCATTCTTGATTCATATCTATTAATTGAATATTTATTGTATTCGATTTTAATGTTGGTCTTATAGAATATAGATGCCCATAAATACATATTTCCTTATCATTTATAACGGAATACATTTTGCTACTATCCTCTTCATTATTAAACTTTAAATCGAAACTGATAGATTTACCATCAACATTTCCTGTTATACAGTCTATGTTTTGATATTCACCTACCAGATTATACAAAGCCATATTCTCATCGAAGAATCTGACTATGGATTTCTCAAAATCATCATATTCTATAGACTTTACGAATAATATTCTATCCATTGCAGATCCTCCTCCCTATGATTCAAATGTCTCTTCCAATGCTTCTGCTTTCATCGCCTTTTCTGTCTCACCAGTCAGCGAATCCATATACACTAGATAATACAAAGTCTGGAAGTCACGCATAGGCAGGTTCTTTACCTCCGTAAAGGTGAACCTGCCTTTGTAGTGCTCCAGAAAATGTCTTATCTTGTCTATGAATTGGCGATGAGTGCCAACTGATGCCGACTGAAAAGCAACTGTGTTGAATCCCTTTCTTCGGCTTCAATTGTATGAGAGCATTTAGGACATGTAACCTCAGGAAGTTGGTATGTAACTTCGTCGCCCAACTCATTAATTGAAGCGATAATGGAAAGAATCTTATTATAGCTATCGGATGACAATCTATTTATAACCTTGGCATATGTAGCAATCTTATACTTGGTAGTCTTTGCAAGATTGTCTTTATACTCCTTCAAAGCGATCGGAACGAACTGATTGTCTTTGATAACGTAAATTGCATCGATATATACCATAAGGCTTAAAAGCTTCTGATATTTCTCGATAAACTTCTGATCAAGAACGGCATTTTCAAAGATGGTATTATAAATAGAAGGCTCTCTGAATCCTATAGCGAATCTATTGTTGATTGGAACAATCTTAGTCTCATATAACTTTGAGCTTGAGATAGTTCCATTCTCCATAATATTATAGAATTTGCGCTTAGCGTCATCATCCTTAAACTTAACCATATTAAGTATATCAATATTGTCAGATAAGAATATATGACCACATTTAGGATTTGTACATGTGAATGGAATATAGTTTGCATCATGGAATGATGCCTTATAAGCAGCCATGAATAAGTGACTTATATCCATAAATGATGTTGTCTTAAGCCACACTTCAAATTCAGGCTTATTAGGATCTACGATATGATTATACAGCTCGAGATAAATATCTCTAAGGCTGTTTAATCTATTTCTTGCATTGGAACCATTTAAATTCTCTATTTCAGCGCCAGAGAATGTTTTCATTGATATCAGCTTACCAGCAGACATCAAAGGCCAATCGAAGATTTCTCCAGTATCATCGGTATCCAAAAAGATTGAATTTACAGAAATAGCCTCTTTAGCTATAGTAAATCCTGCAACATCGATCGTCTTATCGATTCCGCTTAATTTTGAAGTTATCGCTGCTTTTAATTCATTAAGATCATTTTCGGTAAAGTCATCTGTGGTATCCTCTTCAAGATCATCAAAATCTTCTTCATCTATAAATATATCACTCTGAGAAGGTAAATCATTGCTGGATATCTTTACAGGCTCAGAAGATCTTGCTGAAGTAACCTCTTTTCCAGGTTCTGGAGCAGTAATTTTAACATTGGGTTTCTCAGTGTTTGCCTTTTTGGTTGTATTGGCTGTAGATACAGGTACAGAATCATCTTCTTCAGCATCCGCCAAATCATCATTGATATTGAAATCGATATTTGTATTTTCTTCGGCAGATGAAACTTCTCCTATCTCTTTCTCTATTTCCTCTTCTGCTTGCTGCTCTTTCAATTGATTCACTCTATTAGTTATAAATTCTCTTCTTCTGTTAATAGAGGCAGCAAAATCAAATCCGGAACCAAATGTAGTATCTTCTCCTGGCATTATATATTCGTATTTTTCGGTATTAGAAGCAGTATCCTCATTATTTTCTGTTGTACTTACTGTGTCAGCAGCAATAGTTACATCTTCATTTACAGTTGAATTATCAGCTGTATTCTCAACTGCAGATACATTTTCGTTATTAACTTCATTAGCCTGATTATCAGGTTCAGGGCTGTTAATAGGGTTTAAATCCTTAAGACTCTTAATTTCAGACATAAATTATTCCTCCTTGTTTTAATAATTATTTTAAACTAGTTAAAGACAACTCATTAGGTTCTGGGTTGTCGCTAGTCGTAAAATTGTATAAAGTATCGTCTATTTGAATAGATAATCTTAATATAGAGTTTTCTAATTTAACTTTTACATCAGCTTGCTGATAATCAGGAAGATATGTAGTAATTTGATTTTTTATTTCCAGTTCTAAATCTGGAATATCTTCTGTTGAGCAATTTTTATATCGTTGTAATAATCCGACTCCCATTTCTGGGTGAAGTGGATTAGTTCCTGGTTCTAATAAAAGTAATCTTATTATTAAAATGGATACTTCTTCTTTCCCTTCTAATACTTTTGGTAAATTATATTTATTTGTACTTAAAAGACCTTCCAATTATTTCACTCCCTCCATTTAAGAGTTATAATTTAATAGTTTGTTATCCGATTAAAATATTACTAATCAAAATAGCTATATTAAAGACAAAAAATAATAGGATAGTAAATATCCTATTATTTTTATTTTAAAAATTTTGCAAGGAAAATCAGAACCAGTATCACAAAAACAACAAATCCAAATATATCATCTGAAGTGTATTTTGATTCTCTTCTCCATGGTTCATCCGGACTGTTGCGATACCATCTTACCGGCTCTCCATTTTTTCCAGGGACCCACTTTTCAAGTTCTTCATTATTATAGATTTCATTATTATTATTCTTCATATATCTTATCCTCCTTAAAATAAACTATAAAATATACATCATAATCATATATTCACTATTATAATATATAATTTTAAATTAATAGTTTTACACATGTTTAATTTATGTCTTCAACATAATTGTAATATAAGAAGGGAGTGGTAATAATCATGTGTGAACAATATATTTTAGAATCTTCGACTTCAAAGAAGAAATTCAAATGCCCATATTGCGAAACAAGATTGGACAGAGAAAATCTCATATCGCATATAGAAGATGTACATGAGGATATGATTCCAGAAGGATATACAGCAACTAGAATAGTATTTAATTTAATAAATAAAAAAGAGAATGGAAATTGTGTTATATGTAGAAAAATTACTCCTTGGAATGAAGAGATTGCAAGATATGAAAGATTCTGTAGTAAAAAGTGTAAAGAAAAAGCAGCAGAAATAGCTAAAGCTAATATGGTTAAAGTGTATGGCAAGGCTAACTTACTAGGAGATGTAGAACATCAGCAAAAGATGTTAGCAAATCGCTCTATTTCAGGAACATACAAATTTTCCACAGGAGGAACTGTAAATTATACAGGGAGTTATGAAAGAAACTTATTAGAATTTCTTGATAAAGTTATGGGATATAGAGCAATAGATATACAATCTCCTGGCCCTGTAATAGAATATGAATTTGAAGGTAAAAAGCATTTTTGGATTACAGACCAATATCTTATACCATATAATCTTGTATTTGATGTTAAAGATGGTGGAAGTAATCCTAATAATAGGCAAATGGATGAGTATAGAGCAAAACAAAAAGCAAAAGAAGAAGCTATTGCAAAATTGGGCAAATATAATTATATCAGATTGACCAATAATGATTTCTCTCAATTAATGCTTATACTTGCCGAATTAAAGATGCAATTAGTAGATAATACTAAAGAATTTGGACCTATCATAAGAATAAATGAAAATTATTCTATCAATAGTGACTGCTCAGATATTATTGGAGATACTAATCATTATAATTCTATAGAAGAATATAGCAGCGCAGTTATGGGAGCAATGGTTGGTGGACAGAGTGCAGTATATGTAATTCCATATATGATGAAAAATTCATTTAATGTAGAATATGGAGTATCAGATAGTGAGACTTTAGACTCTATATTTATTACTGATGAATTTGGAGATATAAAGGTTAAAACAAAGAAATTTATCGAAGAAGAATGTGAAGTATTCCATATATTCAAATTTATAAATCCTAATAAAAAAGAAAAAATAGATAATCCATCAAATTTAGCAGAAGCTATTACTGGAAAGAAAATATTAGATCCTAACCAGTTATTATTTGATAAGGATTTCGAACAGGTAATTCCTTTTGATGAATTATTAAATATGGCTAAAGATAGCTTTATAGCTTCATTGAAAGGCACAGTATACGAGATACCTGTCGTTGGTGAAAACTATTTAGATCCATATAGCAATATATCTTATTGGACCGATAATAATGGTTATTTTGTCAAGAATAATGATACCGGAATAAGGTCCAAATCGTATAAGAGTATTGATGATATTCCTAAGCAATTAGTTACATTTATATCAGAAGGGGTTTTATAAAAAAAGAAAGGAGGGTAGGTGTAAACCTACCCTCATTATTATGCTTTATAAAATGATTTATATAATAAATAATAAATCTCATCTATCTGATCTTTGGTTAATTTTATAGATATGCCTATTTTAGACCTTCCGGAACTAGCTATAATAACTTTATCAACGCTAAATTTATAAATATCATCATCAGTTTTATTCATAATGATATTAAATAGCTCATTAGGAGTCCTTACAGATATACTTCTTTGATATTTCTTTACTGCAAATAAATTTACCAGATCAGATATTTCTTTATTATTCCTAAAGTAAATACCGAAATTGTATGAATTTCTTTTTAAGAGCTCCAATTTAAAATATTCATTTATAGATCCCAAACTATGAGTTGAAATAGTTATAGTGGAATCTACATCAGTAAAGCTTATAGTATTTTTAGTTCGTTTAAGTCTAGCCATTTTGTATAATACCCCCTATTATGTATATATTTTCTTACTTAATAGTTTAAGGTGCAATTAAAAATAATGGCATATAATGGTATATATCTCTTATATCTTAATTTATCAAAAACATATGTGTAATATAAAATATTATTTCGGGAGGTATAATTATGAGTGATATACTGGTTATTGATTATGCTAATGACGAAAATGACCTCGAATTACAATGGACTAATTGGAATTTGCAAACATTGCCCAATCGTAGAAGAAGCGATAGTATATGCCTTTCTAGATATGGTATGACAAATTTAGAAAGATATGAGTATTTTAAATCCACATTTAATAAACAACCTATAGATAAAGTTGAATTAACTGATAAAGATGTTATACAAGATATTGAAGATGATATTGTATCTGAGTCATCTTCTGATAATAAACAAAGAATACTTGGAATAATTGACGAATATCTTAAGAAATATAATATCAAGTCAGGTATTTCCAAATCTGGAGAATGGGGACTTGATGAATTTCTTAGTGATGGTAGAAGTTTATTTATATGCACAGCTCCAAAAGATATTCAAAGAAAATTTGTAAGTGATGTTAATGAAGAATTAAAAGAACTGGGTGCAAGATTATATCTTGATAATTATAATAGTATATTTTTAAATGTAAAAAGCAAATTACATGAATCATTAATATATCCGCAATATAATCCAAGTATTACTGAAGAGGAAGCTGTACGGCAGGGTGGATTTTATGATGAAACAGGTACTTGGAATAGTATTCTAAAATTAGAAAGTGACCCTAATAGATTATATAGGGGTAGAGTAGAATGTTTAATTATAAAAGGAGACCAAGTATATTTATGTAAACATGCGAATGGTGACTATAGAATTCCAGGCGGAGGATTTGAAATTAGTAATGATAATATTACGCAATGTTATAATGAGTGTAAAGAGGAAGCTCGTATACTTGTAAAAAATATTAGAGATACTGGTATTACATATACCAAAACATATGCTCGACCAGCAGAATGGACAAAGGGACTACCTGTCAGATGGACTGGGTTATATATCGAAGTATATGTAGCAGATTTTGACAAGTACTATAATGGATATATAGATCCAAAGGATAAAGATGACGATATATACAATAATGGGAGATTTTATAATATTGACGATGTTTATGATATACTTAGAGATGAGCATAAAAAAGCAATTGACTTATTTGTAAGATATGCTCCTATAAAAGAAGATACAGAAACAACAGAAGTTGGTTCTAAAACTCCTGTAAATGTAAATCCAGATAATAATATACCTAATCCTTTATCGTCTGTAACCGAAGACATGTATAAGGCAGCAAAAGAATGGTCAGAAAAGTCAGGTTATATAATAATAACTCAAAGATATGATTTAGACGAACTTGAAAAACAGTTTAATGATTTTCTACATATGACATATTATCAAAGAAAAATATCAAATCAGGAATCTATAAGAATATTTGGATTTGATAATATTACTCATTATAATTACTTAAAGAATAGATTGCTTAAAAAAGACAAAACAAATGTTGACATTGATGTTGTTGTTGATGACGAAACAGATTCCAATAGTACTATATCTGAGTTTACATTTGTTCCTGTCAATAATGTAAATAAAGATCTCAAGAAGGCTATGGATATTATAAATGAAGAATTAATGTATTTTGATTCTGATAAAATTTCTGTCCATAATATGCTTTTGGAATTAAATACTTTGACTAAAACCTTCCATGAAAAAACATTAGTGAAGAAATTTAATAAAGATACAATGGATTATTTAGATGCTATAAGATACGCAGTATTATATCCATATTTTACACCAAAGGAGATGGATGAACTTGGTGTTTTCAATGATAATATTGAAGATAATTTCTATAAAGCTCCTTCTAATCCTGAGGCTAAGGAATGGTATAATATATACTCATCAACTTTAAATCCAGGAAACGATTGGTTTAGAAAAGTAAGAGAGGAAGCTGCTAGATTTATAAAGGAACCTTCTAAAGAAAATAAACAGAGATTATTAGAATATGGATGGAATCCTGAAATACCTTTTGATATAGAGATTGCTAAAAAGGCATCCGAAATTACAAAAAATAAATTAAAAGATAAGATGATTGAAATAATAGATGTTACTGAGTCTCTTAATAATCTTGATGATTATAGAGAGATACCATATATACCAAAAAATATTAATAGATATAATCTAGATTCATATCTAGCAAGAAGCATTGAGATGGAGCATACTAATGGAAGAATCTTTGTAGATTATAATGATCAATATGTGGCTCATATTACAATATACAATGATATTATTCAAGGAATAGGATGTTGGAACAAGACTCCTGCACTTCTTCAAGAACTTATAGCGTGGGCTATTATGGAAAGAGGAGTAACTAAGTGCTATTGCCGTAAATACGATATTAAATTAAAGATGGCATTAAATAATATGGGGTTTGTTCCTGTTGAAGATGCTGGACGTATTATAACTTATGAATATAAACCTAAAGATATAAATTTAGAATCCGCTTTAAGTACAAAAGAAAGAAATAAATTAAAAGATTCTGATTTTGGGCTTCCTAAGAAAAGAAAATATCCTCTACATGATGAAGAGCATGTAAGATTAGCAATCAAGTTCTTCAATTATGTAGATGAAAAGGATGAAAAAGAACTTGCAGAAAATATTATCAAAAAGATAAAAGAATATAATATGGAAGTTAATGTTGGACCTAATAACAGATTCTCTAAGTATTATTCGCCAAAGAATGAAAGTGCTGTAATTGTAGGTACAGAACCAAAATTATATCCTGTATTCATAGTTACTACATATACAGCTACACTATTTGGTAAAGCGATTCAAAAATTTACTAAAGATTTATATACTCACGCAGCTCTAGGATTTGACCCCGAGTTAACTAAATTATATAGCTTCAATGTTGTCAACTCAAAAGGTAAACGTGGAGGATTATCAGAAGAATCTTTAACTCAATATATCAATGATAATTATGATGCTGAACTTAAAGTTTCAGTTGTATATTTGAAAGAGAAGGATTATAATCTATTGAAAAATAGATTAGATATGTATCTTTCAAATGTTGAATATACATCATATAATTTTAAAGATATATTCAATATAGTGATAAATAGATTTGAAGATAGTGTTGAAATATACTCCATGATTTGTTCACAATTTGTGGATTCTATGTTTAAAGCTATAAATATAGATATAACAAATAAACCAAGCAATTTAGTTACTCCTGGGGATTTGTCTAAGGTTAAAAACCCTAAAGTATATAAGCTATATGAGGGAAAGGCTAGAGAATATAATCCTAAGAAAATAAAAAGAAATATAGCTAAGTTAATTGGTATTATTAAACCTATCAAAGAGTCTAAATTTATCAAAGAAACAATCATTGGAAATTACTACGCACAGCCTATATTTGAAGTTAAGGAATTCCCAATAGGGTTTGATGAGGATGGTTCATTATTAATTAGAAACTATAAATCATTAAACTTTGAGATTGAATATATGAAGTCTCATAAGCTGCTTAAAAGCTATAAAGCTGCTAATAATTGGGAAGGTATAAAATATGAGCTGTGTAAACTTTGGTTCATGAATACGATATTGCTAAAGAAGATTGAGGTTGCTAAGAATGATGAAGAGAAAGAAGAATTAATTAAGATAAGATCAAAGATTATGACAGATTTTACAGTATATCTTAATTATATTAATAAAAATATAGAAGGATTTAACTTTTCTGAATATTATGAGCAAACTCCATTTAGTGATACCGTAATTAGAATCAGTGGAAGCACATTAAAATATACTAAAGAATTATTTAAGAAATTAATATTAAAATAAAAATGAGAGGTAGGGTTTACCTACCTCTCAATAATTTATTTTAAATATATATTATAGTTTTGAAACTATTAATATAGGAGGATAAAAATGATTAAACATTTTATGTGTGCTTCATGTTTTTCTATTTACAAATTATATTATTCACCTCTAATGGAAAATATAGTGAATTGATAAATACAGAAGATCTAAATATCGATGCAATACAATGTTTAAGAGGCAAAATAAAAGGAAAATTATGTTATGGAATTGCCCATGAAATAGACGAAAAACTTCTATATGCTATTCAAAATCTTAATATAAAAGGTTATAAAACAGTATATTGCTGCCAAGGTCATTATGATGGAGATCTAGCGTATATACTTTTTTGATGATTATATGTTTTCTATGATTGAAAATCTGAGTCCGCCAAAATGATGGAAATATCGAAAATTTATATGTTATGGCTATTTACCAAAAAATATGTATAATATACAATACCTTGAAAGGAGACCATGTATAGAATATATTGTAGATATGTCCAATAATGAATATATTTATAATTTAAATAAATAGGTGGATTCATTGCCTTCTTTGATATAATAATTTATAAATACTTAAACTTATTAATAATTAAAAGGAGGTAATAACATTGGATATCACCAGAATAATAGGTTGCAGATATTTTGTAGCCGATAATGATGAACAGGGAAATGTTGTCCTAAATAAATTATATAAAGTAATCGGTATACAAAATGAAAAAGTATTAAAAGTTCACGATTTACTAAATGATACTATAATTAAAATCGATAAGCAGACCTTAGAAGAAGAATGTGTTCTTCTTGAACCGGATGCTTATGTTTTATTTACCATTGTAAATCTCCAAAATAATATTGAGGATGTAATCGTGTCCATGTTTAGAGTAAAGGATATGGCTCAAGCTAATACAGTTCCTTACTGTGTATGCAGACAGAACATAACCAACTTATATGGAGCAATGATCAGAACTCAAGATTTAAGTAGTCCATTCCCATTAGAAGTAGGCATGTGTATGTCTATCGAAACAATACCTGATGGCGTAGACTATAATATAATGACAGCATGTGACGGAATAAAACATATGACAATGGTAGCAGCTTACTTAGACGATAAACTTGATGATATGCTATCATGTGTAAAAGTTAAAAAGTATGATGCTGTATTGGAAACCCTTTTCCAAGACCATATAAAGCATGTACTTATTGACAGAGATATAGCTTCTAAACAGCCTATCCATATGGGCTATTGTAGAACGCTAAAGTCACTATTAGAATATACTTCATTTATGTACGACTTCAGAAGAGCTTTTGGAGTAGCAGAAGTTGATGTGGACCTTAGTAAAGGTGTTACAGAAGATGGCAGATTATTACCAGAAGCAAAAGAAATTATACAAAAGTCATATAATAAATATATACTAAATGAACTAGTAATTAAGTTCGATAAAGACATTGATTTGGATTCAATCCAGCAAACAAAAATTATGATATGTGATAAAAATGAGAATATCTATATTATCACATATACTGAAGGAAAAAATTATATTGAAGATACTATTCACAGTAATTCAAAGATGAGTCCCGCAGAAAAGTTGGAAGCTGTATTCAAATCTGCAGGAGTGGTAGATTCATCTAAATAAAATTTAAACTAATTAAAATATAAAATAAATATATATTATATCTATGATAAACGTGATATGAATGTAATAAATTAATATCACTTCAACTATTCATTAATAAATATTTTAAGGAGGATTCAATATGAATAATACTGCAGTAAGACAAGAATTAAAGCATGAAAAGTTTACGATCGAAGTTACCGATCATGCTCCATTTCCCAACCTTCTCAGAGGAGGTCTTATTACCAGCACTGAACTGATGGAGAAAATTTCAGAACTGTTTTCCGCAGCTTATAAGGATTTCGCTGGCTGCTATGTTGCTCCTAGGATTGGCAACGGATTTGTAGGATTTGATGTTAAGCTCTATTTCTGCAAGCCTGCCATTGATAACAATGGTGCTACTTATGCATTCGAGCTTATCTCAGACGTTAAGAAACCTTCAAACTCCCTGTTTGCAAATCTCGTATCGATCGAGAAAAGAACTTCACAGAGGCTGTATCAGATTACACCTCACGGTCGTGAAGGTCTTGTTGATTTCCTCAATGTTCCTAATGGCAAAGAACCCGATTGGTCAAAGCATTTGTTTGAGGAAATGCAGAATTCAAACATCAATTCCGGTGTATATGCAGTTGTTACAAATCTTGATATTAACAAGATTCTGTCAACCATATACGGTAAAGAAGAGAATGGCGAATATCTTCAGTACTTATTGACACCGGTTCGTCCTCTTGGACAGAATAATATGCAGGCCACTGCATCCACAGATTGGCTGCTTCAACTTCAGAGAATTGCATTGAAGGAGCTTGAGAGGGTAAGCCGCAAGGTTGGTATTATCCAGAATGGCGGCATTCCAATGATCGGAAGACACTAATCCGGTCTAAGTAATAATAGGTTGTACGTTTGGCTCGATAGTCTGACTGTCGGGCCAACTACAATACCTACCGTTGGTAGGTTATAGATATTATTATGCCGATATAATTATCGGCTATGCTGCACTCGTATTATGCTGGGTTAACCCAGCAAGAAAAAGGTACCGTAGCTGGAAATGGCGCCGATAATATAAGATTGGCTGCCGAGGTACCGTATGATCTGTAAATGGATTATCCAGTCTGGATAGATTGGTAATCCAAAATACCGGCTAGCAATCGGATGCTAGTTCCTTCCGGTAAAAGAAAATATCCCGCCAATATATATAAGGCCAAACTGGGAGGGCCTAAGCGGGAACAATTGGTAGTTTGAAATAAACTGCCAGATCTGTAGATGCCGGTTTATAAACCGGTGAAGAGATGCGCCATGATAGGGGGAGGCTGCTATGCACTGAGAGAAAGAGCGGCCCAGGCGCACAATATCTGTATGCCGGAATAGGTCCGGTAAATTGCCCGTCAAGAACGGGCCATCCTTTCCATCTGCGGGCTGCTAGATAAGTAAGGGTGTAAATATAAAAATAAAGCAGCCCGCTTATACTAAAAGAGAAAGTAGGAATCAAATCCTACTTTCTTTTTTCCTATTTATAAGGAGGTATCACTATGGAATTTAATATGCAAATAATAGATGGATTTGATCACATTATTGAAGAAAAAGGTAATAGTTTTATAGCTTTAAGAAAGATAAAGTGGTCAGATAATTCCGATGTCAAATTAGATATCAGAAAGTATATGATAGACTCAGATGGTAATGAGGTTATAGGTAAAGGTGTTGGATTCATGACTGAAGAGGGTCCTCATGAGCTTGTAAGAATTATGGCTGAAAATGGTTATGGTAGAACCAAAGATATATTACAGGCTATCAGAGACAGAGACGATTTCATGCCAACACTTATTAAAGTACTAAACAATGATGAGTTTAATGAATTATCGGAAAATACCGAATTAGACTTATCAGAATATGAAGATGAAGAAAGTTTCTATGATCCTCGAGAGTTGGTGGTATAATGATTGGTGTTACTTTAAATCAAATAATCGCAACAAACTATATCAAATACGATAGATTAATCCAAATAGTAAATACAGCTTTTGCTGGGAGTAATGCTAATAAAGTTAATCTGTTTATTGATATAAACTCATGTATAAAACCAATGTATTCTTCAGGATTTAATCTTGTGAGTATTGAAGAAGATACTGTAATAGCTGCATATTTTATAAATATGATAGCTCATTATAGAAAGTTCTTCAAAACAAGATATTCTGTAACTTGTGATGCTTATTTGGTTTATTCACCAAATATACGCCAAGAATCTCAATTATTCTATACTGATTACAATAAAACGATGATTGATAATATCAGGCTTCAAAAAGAAAAACATGATCTATTATTATATAATCTTGATATACTTGATAAATTGTGTCCATATCTTCCAGATACATGTCTAGTTATAGGCTCATTTGAAACATCAGTTATCATGCATGATATAATGAATAAAATCAGGAAATATGATGAAGATATACCTAACATAGTTATCAGTAGAGATTTATATACTACTCAGTTAGTAGCAGTTAATGATGACGTTGTTATATTTAGACCCAAGAAGGTACAACAACAGGATGAGTCATTTTTCATTGCTAAAGGTGGATGTATTGCTAATCTTATCAATGATAGGCAGGTTAATGATGTTCCTGGAGAACTTAATGATGGGTTATTATCTCTAGTTATGGCTTTAAATAAATTCCCTGAAAGGAATATGAAGTCATTACTATCTCTTCCTAAGACTCTATCTTTATTAAAAGATGTAGTAAAAACCGGAAAGATAATTAATGGGTATAATTCAGACATAGATAAAGTTCTAGACCTATTCCCTGATAAAGAAAAAATTACATGCTTGCATGGTAATATTCATGGAAGATTTAAAGCATTGGATCTTTTGTATCAGTATGCAATATATGCTTCTAATCCAGAAAGACATAATTTTAAAGGCATACAAAATCTTTATGACCCTAATAGCATTCACGATATTTGTAATCAGTATTTTAAAGTCAATCCTTTAGATTTGGAAAATTTATAACCTCAACATAATACTAAGGGCTTATAAAATGGCCCTTAGTATTTATTTTTTGTAATAAATATGGAGGTGACAATTTATGGCCACTAATTTAGATTATCATTATAATATACAGCTTAAATATATAAATCAAGACAAACAAGAAACTATGGACCCAAAAAGTATACGTTTAATTGTTATAGATTATGATTATGAAACAAAAAATATGCCTGTTATATATATGCAGTTAAACCTTGAAGTCCCTATATATAACGATATGGTGCTTAATTCAAAATCAGGCAAAATCTTCCTTAATATAAAATATTATGATGCAGGCAGTTCCAATCCAATAATGAAAGATTATATAAAAGAACAATTTTCATATTTTCTTTCTAATAAAGAACTAGAATATGATGAAAATATTATAAAAGAGGCTGGAACTGAAAAGATAGCATATAGACGAGTTACTCTGGGATTGATCAAATCAGAATTAGTAGATAATAATAAAAGGATTATGAATAATATATTTAAAAATACTAATATAAGCTCTATTGTTCATTATTATACAAATCATATGAAAATGATAATAGAGCCGTTTGATAATAATCCTTTTTATAATTTATTTATAGTTCCTCCAATAGAGGGTATTACAAAATTAATCAAATTCTTGAATGAGTCTTGTGCATTTTATAATACATCTTACAGATATTTTATGGACTTCTCTACCACTTATCTATTATCTACTAGAGGTAAAGCTATTGATATTAAAGATGGAACTTATACTACTGTAAAAATAGATATATTACCTAATACTCCGACCAGAAAAGTAAAAGAAGGAATGGAAAGAGATACAACCAATGAATTATATATAATTGAAATTGATGCAAAAGATTTTTCAATATTAAAGAATGAAATTACAGAAAAGAAATTTAATAAATTATATGGAGTAGACTCGTTAGGTAATAAAGCTAATGTTTCATTAAATATAAATAATGAAAAAGGTTCATCTACCAAAACAAAAATGGTTAGAATATATAATAATAACATGAACTATTTAAATTCATTAGCTAATGAAATTGAAAATTCATCTTCCATAATAACGGTTGTTAAGGGAGATATAAATGCTTCTATTATTGTACCTTATAAAGAATATAGAATATCTAATATTAATCAATACAAAAACTTAGATGGTAAATATATACTAGTAGCCAAAAAAGAAGTTTTTGTACAGTCTGATAACGATTATAGATGTTCTGTATCTATGAGCTTCAAAAAAGTGTCCTAGTGCGATTTGCACTAGGACCTTTTATTATTATTTTTCACCAACGTAATCTCTTACATGAGCTCTTATAATAGCCATATAGTTCTTCTGCATTTCTTGACATACTGTCTGTTTAGCAGCTACTATGTTTCCACAGCATCTAAAGAATACTGCGGCATTTTTACTGATAGCATCGAAATTTTTCTTATTTTCATCAGCAATACCGTTCATATCTGAAGCAATATTCTTTGAAAGATTTCCGGTTTTATTAGATAAACCATTATTTACTATAGAATTACCAGTAGCTTTATTATCAGAAGAACTCTTATCTTCCTTGGTGGCACCTATTACTTGTTTATCTGCCTCTGTAATATATGCACCGTATACATTAGAGTATACAATACGAGATTCAGCCAATTTACTGTTATTAGTTATTGGCTTATTATTCGTATTTGTATCGTTGTCATTTTGATTAGAAGGCTTATTATCTTCATCTCTTATCTTGGATGCCAAATCTCCAAGAATCTTATTAACTAAACCTTCGCTTTTTGCAATTATATTTGTATCGTTCTCGATTATCTTGACAGTATTTTTATAATTCACACAGAAATCATACAATTTCTTCATATCAAGATTTTTACCGTCTATCTCAACCTGATTTTCTCCTCTGATACGCTGTTCAAAAGCTTCTTTTAGGTCAAGATCTGTATTAACCTTTGCTGAACCCAAGAAATATGATGCAAACTGCTTTTCAGCTTCTTCACTACTTTCTATATGAAGCCATTCCTGCAATTTAGCATTGTTATAATCAAATTGAGGAACAGGAATCTTTAATGCATCATGGTCATATTTATACATTGTAATATCTTTGCTCTTTGGAGGTTTATTAAGAATGATATTCTTATACTTCTCCAAATAAGCAAGATCTGTTGTAAGAAGTTCATTAGCTCTTTCAACAAACTTCTTCCATATGCTTGCTATAGCAGACAGAATCTTTCTGATTGCAGCTTTTATAGTGTCAATAGCCGACTCGTTAATTGATTGAATAGCTGCTAAATCTCCAGATTCTAAGCATACACATTCATTCGTATATCTTATAATATCAGATTGATTTCGCATAACGCTTTCGAGGTACAGTTGGTATTTAAAATTAATAGTTGAGTAATCCATATATCTGTTCCCCCTCTTCTGCATTATAAGATTCAGTTACGTTTTTATGCTTCTGAACCTTGGATAATGCTTTATATAATATAGCTTTATCCTGTGTGTAACAAGCTTTAATAGCATCCAGCTTAGCTGTAAATGCCATAGCATGTATTTCACACATATGCTGAATCTGATTTACTTTAGATTTGATAAACAGATCTATCTGCTCATCAATTTCCTTTTTATTCTGCTGATATTCGTTGCTATTTACGACTATATTTGTGTTGGTATCTCCAAATATAACGTTAAGAGCAGACTTACCATCAGTACCAGCAGATGCCCAAGTTTCTATTTCTTTCTTTATATCCAAATATCCTTTCTCGAGCTTTTTCTTATTTTCATTAACATGCTTAAGATTATTCTCATAAGCTTCGAATCTATTCAAGGAATCAACTACTTTATCATAGGAGATTTCCTCTTCAGATTTTTCAGTAGAACCATTTCTAAATATTTTGAATAATTCTTCAGCAAAATCCTCAGAAGTAATAGAAGATGGTCCACCATTTGGATTATTAATTACTTTTGCTCTGAATGAATCATACCAACCATTATTCAATTTATCTTTCTGATTTGTGTATATAGCTGTAACTTGTGAAAGCAGGCTGGTATTTGTATTTCCTGGCTTAAAGTTTTCTGCATATCCCTGAGATTTATTCCACTCTTCCAATGGATCTAATCTAGGAATATTGTCATCGGTAAGGTGTGTGAAAGTAAACACGTCCATTTCAAACTTATCATCAGGTCCAAACTTATCAAGTTCTTTCTTATGCTTTGTAAGATATTTATCTGATTTAACAATCTTATTCATTGTCAAGATAAATCTTTGGATAATTCTCTTAATAAAGTTAATGAATTTTTCAATTATCTTCTTAATTGAGGCACAGAATGAGCTGAAAGATTCGTTAATTGCTATAACGTTATCTCCAGATTCAAGAATGGATCTGTACAGCTCTTTATTAATTGAAACTATTTCATTGTTCATCTCTTCAAGGAAGTTCAATGCGGCAACGAAATAGGATTCTTCTATGTTGATTTTTTCTATAGTAGTAGGCTTTTTAAAATTTGACTCTAATAGATTAGAGGCACTGAATATATTACCCATATATTAATTCCTCCTTGTTGATATAAAAATTGGGGGCTACCCGAAGGTAACCCCGCAAAGTTAGTCTAATTCCTTATTGGAATTACACTTAGATCATACGAACCTTGTCAAGAAGGGATGCGCCTTCTGTCTGATATACGCCATCTTCCTTCTTGCGAGTATAGGTCAGAGCAGCAACGCAAACTGCTTTTGCCTGTCTTGATGCCGACTTTAAGCACTGAAGCTGAACGCCGTTAGCGGTTACCAAGATATTCTTGTGACCCTTAAGGATCTCAATAACCTTGGTTGCAACTGAATGCTTAACACCAGCCAGCTGATTTGCTTCGCCCATGCCATCGCTTGTGGACTTCTTCAGCTCTTTCGCAATGTTATTGAGGCATCTGATTGCATTATCGATGCTCTTCTTATTATATGCAAGAAGATCATTAAGATGCTTCTTGATATTCTCAGAAGATTTCAGGAAATCTACACATACAGGGAGAGCTGTAGCGAGTTTAACATCGTCCTTAGTCTCTCCGCCCTGCAGATGTTCCTTAAATTTCTTAACGAATTCTCCAGCTTCAACAGAACCTTCACCAACAAATTCGCCTCTGAACTTATCATAGACTTCTTTAACGGTTTCGGTCTCATTGAGCTTCTTATTGAGATCTTGCCAATCTTTCAGATCATTGTTGGCAGGAACAGGAACATCAACCTTGGAATAACCCTTAATAGTGTTCAGGGCATCCTTTAAATCAGTAACATTGAAGGACTCGGCGCCTTTTTCAATCTTCTCGGTATAACTCTTATCTCTGTAGAACTTGTAGTTATACCACTTGATTTCCTTGTCACCAAAGCCTCTATTCTTTGCCAGATTCAGATCCTTTTCATACTTCTTTATGAATTCTTTATCTGACTTAAACCAGCTATTAAACTGGATTAAAACCTTTTTGAATATAGCCTTGATCTTCTCCCAGATATTCAGGAAGAATTCTTTAGCCTTTGCAACGAATGCGTCAAGACGAGCACCTTCATATACCATCTCGGTCTTATTCTCCTCGAGATAATGCAGCTCCTCAATAGCGCAAGCTTCGATTATTGAATTCCAGTTCTGAGTAATTTCAGCAACTGCTCTCATAGCAGCATCGTATGAAGATTCCTCAAAACTAGCCTCTACCTCATCATCATCAAGAATCTCTTCTACGTCAACATCTTTTATAGCATCAAGTTCATCAGTAGTAGATTCTAAATAAAATGAATAAGCTCCCATTATTATTGTCCTCCTTCTAATTTATTTATATCATTTCGGCGTCAGCGAACATCTCGTCGACTTCGTAATTGGAAACCTGTTCAACAGCTTCAAGCAGTTCAACCTGCTCATTAGCCGGCTTCTTATGATTATATGTAGCAGCCTTAACAAAAATTGCTCTACACTGTTTAAGATCCTTCTTAATAACAGCACCAAGCGCACCATAATATCTGCCGGAAACGTTTGACCAGATGCTTGTCAGAGCCATTACCTTACTAGCAATAACATTTGCCTTGTAGGTGTTCAACTTAGCATCTGCGCTTCTTAACAGCTCAAGAGTTTCTTTTTCTACCTTCTTAGCGTCTCTTTCAAGAGTCTTAATCTTATTAGAGGTAGCCTTATGCTCCTTATCAAGCTGATCAAGAGATTCCTTACCAGTCTGGAGAGTCTTAACTATTTCATCAAGAAGATCTTTGCTCAAACCTTCCTTCTCTTCAACCTCTCCGAAGAATTTCTCTTCAAAATCCTTAGCAAATGATTTAGCATCGCTATTTGAACCGATGATACGATTAAGAGCATCGTCAAAGATGTCCTTCTTCTCTTCATCAGTAAACGGCTTAAGATCTGTCTGCTTGCCGCTAGGATCATATGCAGGATTCTCTTTGGAATCATAACGATTCGGATTAACCTTGGTCATCTTTTCCTTGGTCAACTGATTCAAAGCTACAAAAAGATTTGAAGTTGCGAGTCTGTCATCAAGAGTCTTCTTATCCTTTCTATAAGCAGGCTCAACATACTTAAATGTCATCTTTGCAAGCTTACCTGTATTGTAAGCCTCATATACCTGCTTCTTGTACTTGTCAACGAGCTGCTTTCCATCTCTGATGAATACAGCCTGAATTCTGTCTTTCAGAGTCTTGATGATGCCAAGAATCTTCTCGCCGACAGTCTTAATAAACTCAACAACCTTAGACCATACGGTCTTGATGCCGGATTCCTGAATAACTTCGAGCTGAGACTCAGAAACAATTGCAGAATTGATCTTATTATATGCTTCTGCAAAGTCCTGCTCGATAACAGCTTCGAAAATAGCATGTTCATTCTGTATTGAGTCAGTAATCATTTTAAATGCACCGCTAAGTCCAGCATATGACTCATTTGCGGTGATTTCTTCATCAAATATACTAGATCCATACTGAGAATATACACTCATATTTGCTCCTCCTTATTATATTGAAATGATGAATATTTATAAACTATAATAAATTTATAAATTTTACTAATATGTTTATTTATTACCGATTAGATTAGATGATAATATCAATATTTAATATTAAAATATTGACGAATTACTGTCATCTGCAGAGTCTAATTTGCTATCTATGACATCTTCAATGTTATATTTCTTCTTATTTGCCTCGATGTCTCTTTTAGCCTTAGATTCTGACATCTTGTTATCAACAGCTAAAGCATTAGCAATTCTTCTAAATACTTCAGCTATCTTGCTTTGCTTTCTTGCAACTTCCTTCTTCTCAGTTGCAGTAAGATTTGAGTTAGGATTATTCTTTACATATTCGGCATTCATCTGTAATAAATCAGCCTGAATAGCAAAATAATCTGAAACTCTTTGTTTGCTATTATAGAAGAAGAATACCAATTCTCTTAAAATAGGAATAATATTAGTTATAATTCCAACAACTCCCACTATTCCTACTATTGTAAGTACATCCAAGCCTGTAAACTGTCTTGATGCGCTCTTAAATACATGCTCAAGAGCTCTATCAAGTTCTTCAGATCTACAAGCTGCATTAAACTTCTTTAAGTTATCAAATAATAAGCCATTTTTACTCTTTACATAAGCAACCTCATCAAATTTAAGGGTATATGGAGCATCTCCAGCATCCTTAATAAATTCAATAGAAGTTGCTATGATTAAACTTACACTACTTACAATAGCTAATACAACGCTATTGTATACAAGTATAGGTAAATCTAATTTTAAAGCAAAGCCTTTTCTCCATGTATCTATTCTCGCCTGTACATTGCTGATGGCATCGAGAATAGTATTAATAGGAGTAAGGTCTTGCTTATACTCAATAAGAATATTCTTAATTACACCAATGCACTCTATGAGATTATCATAGTTTTCTATTTGTGTAATATCTCCCTTACTGCTAGGTATAGAACCAAAATCAATATCATCCACTTTATCCATTATACTTTGATAAAGTTTGGATGTTAGTGATTCCAATACCCTATTTTGATCGGCCTCATTAATAGTGAGTAAAGTATGTCTTGTATTATCATCGAATATATTAAAATATTCAGAGATAATACTTTCATATACCTTTGAAACCATTATATGTCATCCTCCTTTATAATTATCTTGCTAATTTTGACATTAAGTTTATAATTTTCTTACTATTATCCTTAGCTTCCCTCTCAAGATGATCAAATGTAAGTATCTCATACATATCATCACCAGTATCAAAGAGGAATTTAGCAATTTCTAATGATTCATCTACAACAACAAAGCACATAAGGTTGTAAGCATCCAATATAGGATTAACAACCTTCGGATTCTCCAGATTTATATACTCGGTCTTCTTTAAGTATTCTACTTCTTCCTGGGAGATTACTAAAGTAGTTATAGCAGCTGCATCATTATTCATAAATAGAGTTCTTCTTAATTTGGACTTAATGGCTCTCCTTTCAAGAACTTTCCAAATCTTATTAGAAGAACCTCTTCTTGACTGAGATAAAGCATCAATCTTAGCTCTATCTATAGCAAATACAAAATCTCTAAAGAATGAGATTTCTCTTGTTCCAGCCTTTACAAGATTAAGCAATGTGTTTTTATCATTATGCTTAATCTTTATCCTATTTATAATATCCTGTGAATCAACAGCATATAATTTAGCTTTAACACCAACAACCATGCTAGATGTAATTGGAGTAGCATTGTCGATAGTTACAAAATTAACGTACATCATTGTAGGCACTAATTCATTTGCCTTTTTAACATCTCCATCAAGTAGCTGACGAGTTATATATTCCATAGCAGTTTTTTCTACGTCAGCTTTATTTTTTTCTATAGTCGATTTTGATCTTTCTATATCATAATAATCTTTTAAACCATCTAACATTTTGTATTTATTTTCTTTATCGTCTTCTCTAGGTTTTGGTGCAGCTTCATGGATAAGTAACTGCTTACCCTCCACTGTTATCATTTTGTATGAACTAAGAGAATCATCATTCACATTATTTTCAAAATAAAAATTAATGTTTCTTAAGTCTCTCTTAATCTTTTCGTATTCCTCATACTGAGCTGCTTCTGTTATAAGACCATTCTCTTCTACAAAAGCGTCCATTGTATCGAGGAATTTATCAACAGTAAGAGCGCCAGCATCAAGATTTTTATGGAATCTAGATATATAATCTATCCCATCCTTCGCATCTGTTATATTTACAGCTGCAAACAACATTTGAAGCATCAATACTGCCTTTCTCTCTATAGCTTTGGATATCATAGCAGCTGCTTGGTAAGAAATATTTCTACTTACTAATACCGGAAATACCATAGTCAATGCTTCTGATCTGCTCGCTATAGATCTCCAGCTCGTTTTATCTTTATAATTTGATACATGTTTAACCTCATCTGAATCTTTAATACCTTGAATTACGTCAACTATATCTCTAATTACAGTTTCATGAATACCTTGCATATTCTGCATAAATAAGTTCTCCTTTCCTTATTTAATTAATTACCAGAATGTTAAAACTATTAAGCTAGATTAAAGTGTTTTGGTACGATAAAAAATAAAAAAATAAAGGTAGGATTAATCCTACCTTATAATTTTGCTGATTTAATTATATTTAATAATTCTTGTAATTTGTCAGAGGTCATTGATGAATCAATAGACACATTTAAATTTATATTTAAATGTGTATTATCTATTGTCACCAATGGCTTTTTAGTTTGATTTTCTTTAGATATTTGTTTGCGTATCTCTTCACGAACTGCTTTGTCCCATTGTCTAGATATTGAAATTTCTTTTGAAACTCTTCCCATCATAATCATTCCCCTTCCATTTAAATGACTTGTTTAACAATCTTGTGCCAGGGTGGAATGTTATGATAAATATCTTTATTTCATTTTTATAATATATAATTATTCTATGCTTTAAAATCCTCAACATAGCTGTAATAGTAGAATTTAATATTAGAAAGGAGACTGCTAAAATGCCTACTGGTAAAATAGAAAATATGAATATATCTTATAAATGGCATTACCATGTAGCCGATTGGAGAATAGTAGGAGAAACCTATATATACACGGAACCACATAAAAATAGTTCATATCATACAATAAGTGGTTCAGGCACAAAAAATAATAAACTTATTACAGGTAATATATTTGAAAGTGATTATAAAGCTGAGGTTAATGGAGAACCATGGTATCATTTCCCTAAATTTAATGGAATATTAAATAAACCTGGTTGGCTTCCATATCAGCTAAATGGAGTTCAAATTGTCAAAAGAGTTGGAGATGTGCGGTACTGTGATGAAAATCCTCCAAAACTGACATCTACAGCTGATGACAATAAAGAAAGCGATAATAAACAGGTACCAAGGATTGATGCTGAAAAGGTTTTAAGTAGTAAAGCATTCAAAGACTTCTTAAGATCAAAAATGATGATCAAAGAAGATGCCAATAAGCTCGATATATACTTTAATAGAATGCAATTTGCAAATCTTCATCGAGCAATTGGTACTACTAGAGAATATTTATTCTTTGTAAAACCAGATCTTCATATTTATACCCCAGGCACTAAAAAATTAAATAAAGAGCTTGGAAATGATGCATTCTGGATAGAATTAAATGATAAGTACAGCAAAATAATATGTCAATTACAAAAGAGTGCTGGAAATCCTGATACCAGTGAAATTACTAGAACACCATTCATGCCTATATTAACTAATACTGTGGTTAGTTCGTTAGATCTTCCGTCTATAAATGCTGAAACAACGGATACTCCTCAGACAATTTATGGTACTACAATACAGTATAGACAATCGAGTATGAGATCTGATGAAAATTTCGATTTCTCATTAGAATTTTATGATACTCCTAATCTTGAAGTATATCATCTTTTCAAAGCATGGGATGAATACGAAAAATTAAAAACATTGGGTGTGGTAAGTCCACCAATGTATAATTCTTCTAAAAAAGATGCAATGAATAGATATATAGTAGATAAAATACTCCATGACCAGATTGGAATATATAAATTCATTGTTGGAGATGATATGGAGACTATTATATATTATGCATATTTTTGTGGTTGTTTCCCTAAGTCTGTACCGAGGGATACATTTAAAGAAATTGAATCTGGGTTAATAAGATATTCTGTAGATTGGCACGCACAATTTGTAGAAGATATGAACCCATTAATACTTGCCGATTTTAATGAGCTTGCAAGAACTTATGTTAATCCTAAAACAGATAGGATGATTTCATTATGGGATTTTGAGAATAATAGAATAAATGGTGAATGGGCATCATCGCCATATATTGTTGCTTACAATAGCCATACAACGGCTAAACGTATATATAAACTAAAATGGTTCAATAAAAAATAGAGGAGGGTTATTATGTCAATAAATAATACAGATATATATAATATGTCTCAGGTATTATTAGATCTTCAAAGACAATATTTTGAAGAGGAGTCTACTGAGACATTAGCTGTTGGAATGTACGGATTTATGAATGCAGTATTTTCAAAAATGATGCAAACTTCAATCAAAATAGCATCAGAAATGGCAAATGAAGTATTTCCAACAAAGGCTAGACTTGAGAAGAATATTATAACTCATGCTATAGCAAATAATATAACTGATATTAATGCTGTACCTGCAAAAATAGATATAATATTATGCTTATTAGAGTCTGACTTTAATAAGATATTGGATGAACAGAACACATCTTCTGTTATAATAGATAAAAATTGTAAGTTTTTTGTTGGTGAATACGAATATCATCTTGATTATGATATGATTATTTCAAAAAGCACACTTGCAAATAATGTATCTGTATATACAGCAAGATATGATATGGCTATACCAAATAGGCTTAGCGATATAGAAATTCCTTACTTACCATCTCCTTATGTAGTTAATCAGAATGGAGATACCTATATATTTATATCTTGTCATTTAAGACAGGTAGAGCATAATATTATATATAATAAACTAATAACAAACGATAATATAGATAATAAGACATACGAATTTGAGTTTGAGAATCAACTGGCGGCTTTTGATGTATATGTAAAGGAAAAAGGAAATACTATACATCTGGTTCCAATATTTGAAGGAAGCAATACTGAAGGTGTAATAAACTATTGTTTATATACCTATATAGACTCTTCAACAATAAGAGTTAAATTTGACGGTCTCTCATATATGCCTAAGATTAATGCCGAAATAGAGACTCATATTAAGACCACCCATGGTGCAACATGTAATTTCTCTTATAAAGATAGTATAATTGCGACATTGGAAGATACTGATAGGTTTAGTTATAGCGGAATGCAAATTGCTATCATTCCGACTAGCGATTCTGAAGGTGGTCAAGATAAAAAATCAGTAAAAGAACTAAGAAGAATACTTCCTAAAGAAGCATTATCTAGAGGAAGTCTTATCAATGTAACTGATTTGAATAACTACTTCAACTCATTAAATACAAAATCAAATAGAATGAAGTTTGAAGAGAAAGTTCACAATCAGTTCGAAAGAGCATATTACTCATATTTACTTATAAAAGATAATCTTGGAAATATTGTACCTACCAACACAATAGATTTATATGCTAAAGAATCAGATTTTGAAATAATAAATAATCCTGGAAATCCTAATTTAAAGCAGTATATTTTCAGGCAAGGTTGTTATATAGGTTATAAGATGAGAGATGGATATTGGATTGGAGAATTATTAAAAGATCCTTCTTCCGCACAGTTGGCAGAATATCCGTTTTTATATACTATACCTTTTAAAGCTGTTATAAACTACGTTGGTCCGTTTATATCGTATTATATGACCACAGTAAATGATAATTATAAAACCTTATTTAGTTATATTAACGATAATGCACCACTACAATTTATATGTCCTACCGTATCTTGGAATCGTAATAATATTGTAGATACAGATAGATACATATTAAGCTTTGAATTAAAACAAAATATAGATGTAGATATGGGTATCATTACAACAGATCCAGATACTGGAGAAAGAATTTGTAATTTAAAAGTGGTTGCTATTATTTACGATGAAGTTGGTATCCCATACAGATATATGCTGGGAAGCTTAGATAATTACGATGGTGGCTATACCTATAAATTCAGAATAGACTTCATAACTCCAGATATTATTAATGAAGAAAACTGTATCCGAATTGATAATACTTACCTTATAATGGGGAATGGAGAACAACAGTATGGTTACTTCCCTCAAAATACACAAATAGATATTTATGTATTAAATAAATTTAAAGACGAAGAAGGTAATCCTATAAGTTATGGTATACATGATCTTGATAAGTATGTCGCTGAGGGATTGGAAGATTACACAGTTACCAATACTTATAGCATAATGGGAGGATTGAATTTCTTCGATAACTACTCAGAAATAATATCTACTGTTGTTACTCCCGAACTCATATATGATGAAAGAACAAACGAAACTGTAAATGGATTCAAATTATCTGGTGTTCCGGTTATAAAACATAGTTACGCAAATAATAAGAGAAATATTAATAACTTCATCAATGCTATTAAAATAAGAAAAGCATACATTGATGAGGCATTAAAGATACTTGAAAATCAGTTTGGAATAGACTTTAAGTTTTATAATACCTATGGACCTGCAAATGTATATACTCTGGATGGTAAGACTAAAGTTAACAGAGTAAACTTAACTCTTAATTTCAATCTGTCTCTCAGAAAATCTTCAGATGACTATACAAAAGATTATATCATCAAATTTATTAAAGATTATATTGAAAATCTTGATAATGCTGGTGATATTCATATTCCGAATCTAATAGCCGAAATAACAAAGAACTATCAAAACTCTATATATTATATAGAGTTTAGAGGATTCAATGATTATAGTACAGAGTATCAACATCTGTATTATAATAACAATAATCAAATTAATACGGTGTCTGAATTTGCATGTATTAACATAAAAGATGACGGTTCACCAGACATAAACATCAAAATTGTTTAACATACATTTAATAAAGTTTATATCAAGGAGGATTAAGTCATGAAAACTTTAACTGATATACAGATCATTCAAGCTCTTCAAGAAAAAGCTCAAATGCATGAAAATGCTGTTCTTGAAAAGAAGCGTCAAATTGAAAATGAGAGACGGGCTAGAAATGATGCTCTACTTAAGTCTTATCATGAAAGTAATATACATTTAACTAGAGCAAGCAAATTATCAAATCTCCGCTCGAACATAAAAGCTGAATTAATGGAAGCTGCACTTGACACTATTTTTGACAAATGCTTTGCAGATAACTGCTATAACAAAGATGAGTTAGATGATGCATTCAATGATTCTATTATCACCAACTTTATATCTGACGAGGGTATAGAACATTTGCTTGATAGGTTCGAGTCAAAAACCTACATGTTATCTGAACTTGCTCTTTTGATAAAAGAAACTGCAGATAAAGCTGTGGAAGACCTTGATATCGATAATGTCGATTCATATGTTGTTAACCCTGAATTGAAGCAGAATCTTATAGATAATATCAAAGGCAATGAAGATATTGAAGATATTGCCGATTCTATAAGATTTAAAGTATCAAGAGCTACAGAAGATTTCATCCATAAAAATATAGTTGACAAACTCAATATAAAGGATATCATGTTAACTACCAAAGAAAAATTGGATGATATTAAGAGTGGTGACGATGTTTTAGATCAAGAAATTAAACAAGAGCAGACTCTGGCTTTAAAGAGAAGAATCAGAGAAATTAATAATAGACCTCATTCTATATTTGAGCAGATGGTTATCAATACAACAGAAGCTATATTGAAAAATGATGAGCTCAGAAACGTTTTCACATTAGAATCAGGAAAGATTGATATGGACAAAATCGTTAAACGAGTGACTTCGTATTATACTTTCCTTGAAATGGTAAATACCATGAAAATGGTAGATAATATTGAAAAATACATCGAAGAGGCTTTGGCTATTAAATAATAAATCCCCATAGGAGACTATCTCCTATGGGGTATCTTTTTTATAAATATATCCTTACAATATTATCTAGCAATGTTGTAGCATTAAATAAAGATAATATTTTTGATTGTATTATTTGTCTCACTTGTTCATGCGACATATTATTTACACTAAGCTTCATTAATTCATTATGAATTCTATCATCATTTAAGAATGATAAGAAAGAATTACATATTAAAGGATAATAGAATTCAACGCTATGAGAATAATCTTCGGCTTTTTTCATAGAGGTTTTCTTTATCTTAATATCAATCATCATATTATTTCTATTAAAAGAAATATTTGTGCAGTCAAAATACCGCTTTATGTATTCCAATAATAAATTTATATATTCATCGTTACAATAGATTGTTTGACGCATTAATATTCTTAAATCTGTTAGTATATCCAATGTAACTTGATTCATATATCGATCTCTCCTTTATTATTGATATAGAATAATTCTTTATTGTCATAATCTTTTCTATTTATTATGGTATTATACTGTACTTTATTATATACACAGTTTAAATATCTTAATCTTATTTCTACTCGTGGTAATATTGAATAGTATTTTCTTACCGTTCCGTCAATTACGAGTGAGTCATCTAACCAAACGTTGTGATTGTACATATCACAATACTTTTTTCCGATATTATCCCAGTCTGGTTTCATCATTACTGGTCTGATGATGCCTATTTCTGCCAATACTTTATCAGTAATATTGAATGAATTTGGAGTTTTTAAGAAAGCATTATACTCTACTATACAGGGAGTATTTATTAATCCATCCAATGCTATTAATTCTTCATCTACTAAACGTCTCATAAATATATGGTCATCTTTAGCATTTGGGGAATACACATGAACAAATGCAGAATTAGCTAATGCTTCTTTATTAAAATTCTGTCTGTTAATTAATCTGAATCTAGATCTTTGAGTTCCTTCTGGTTCTTCATATAATACTACAACACTTAAATCATAATATTGTAAATTGCTTAGCATATTATGTCTTTTCATCAGAATCTCATTCATTTTAGATTCATTTATATTATATAAATCACACATATAATTCAAGCGTGATTCAAGTTCTAAAGGAATATTACTATATTTTTCTTTATATTCTTTTTCTTTTTGTTTTCGATTTCTATATTTAGCTATCGTAATCACATCCTTTCATTTTGGTGTAGCTTTTATTAATTAAATGTTTCTCTATGTATATTTTTGTAATTATAGTGTATAATAATGATATATTATAATTATGAAAAGAAAAATAAATTATTTTTACAGGAGGATAAATAATTATGAAAAATTATGAATTAATTATTAAAATTTTAGATGGATTTTTACATATACTCTCTGGAGCACCGGCAATATATATTTCGGCTATCATTTTTGATAAAATACTTCCAATCAATATTTATATAGGCAAATTTGCTTTGCTTGTATTGATCGGTTCTATTGTACTTTATGTAATTTTTAGATTTATTTTATGCGGCATATTTAAACCATTAATAAAAATATACAAAAGAAGAGTGAGCTGTTAAGCCCACTCTTTATTTTTTAATTAGTTTGACTTGCAAATTTCTTATAAGCAGATGCTGCCAAATTTGATAGGCCGTTTTGTAACTTAAGCCAATTAGAACCATAGATACTTTGCATATTATTTTTTGTCAATAATACATAAGTATCCAATGTTCTTGCTATTTCTGCTTTGTTGATATTTACACCGCAGGTATTAGCTAAATAGTCCATAAGACATGTATTATTTAAAAAATTTTTAACACCAGTCTTCTTTGCATTAGTTATAGACAGCATACTATATAAATCTTTTAGTGATATATTAACATCAACTTCTGTAGGGAGACCATCTACAGTCCATGCTCCTTCTTTTCCTTTAGTTATAGACATATTTGTTATAATACCCATATCGCAATTAAATAATCCTTTATAATACGCTCTTACCAAGAATGGAGCTCTATATCCATTTGGTCCCATTTGCCTTGGTGCAGCCATTCCTAATAGATGTATTAATGGAACGCAGATATTCAAATACCAACTTAATTTATCGGCATCTGGAGTTCTAAGTTTAATAGTAATTTCATAAGTCTTACTATATTCAGAATCACTCCATATTTCAGGGAATGCTATTTTACCGCCCTTACCTACCGTTGTAAATTGCTCAGTAAGATTATCAAATAGTCTATTGCGGCCAAAAATCTGTCTTGATAAATCTTGTATATCTTCTAGTGTTGCATTATAATCTTCTGGGCTTAAAGCCTCAACTCTTATTCCGGAAATTGGGCCTGCTAAAAATTGAAGCTCTCTGGATATTGCACTAAACGAATTAACCAAATCGGCTATTTGACTTCTATCTGTATCGTTGCTGATTGATTCACTTATAGAAGTTTCAGAATCTAAATAAAATGCTACATACTCTTGAGAATTGATGAAACCTCTCAGTTCAGAGTTTACAGCTTTTTCCCATCTAAAACTTCCTAAAGTCTGTCTATAACCCTTATTGTATCCATTGCCATGATATTTATCTTGTATACCAAGATAAATTGCACACATTTGAAGCATGCTGTTTACATATTCATAGTATTCAGCATAATTAAATTTAAATGTATAATATCTTCCACTTGTATTCAATATTTTATCCAAATCGGTTTTATCGCCCAATAAAGCGCCTAGAATAACATTCTTTTCTTCTTTGCTATATGAAGGCAAGAAATCTGGTTCTCCAGGGGTCATCAATAATAATGGCATTTTTGATAAGATTCTTTCAACATATTTACGTCCCAATGAAGTATCAGAATCATATCTTCTATCAACAGTATCCATAAATTGATATGGAACTCCATGAATACCATTAAGATTCTTAACCAATATCTTTTTGGCACTTTTTGCACTTAATGAATCATCTTTTATAAGAATATCATAACTTACTTCATCAAATTCATCGGTCTTTATTTCTGTTAAGGCACTCTTAAATAAATCCGCATAATTTTTTGCCGCGTTATACTCTACAGATTCTTTATCTGCATATTCTATTACTTTATTCCCTTTAGTTATATTAACAACGCTTTGAGGAATCCATCCAGAAACCTTAGTAGAATTTTCACTCGAAATAAAGTACCAACCAGTATTTGATTTTGCAAGAATTTTTACAGATTCTCCTTTTTTAACTATAACCCCTTTAGATGCACTTACTCCATTATCATTTTGGAATCCATCTACATGATATAATAGAGTATCTGTAACTAGTTTTCCTGTAGCTGAATATGTGGTTACTTCACTATTAGATAACTTACTTCCATCATATCCCCCTCCAGCTGATGGTGAAGTTACTTTCTTTAAATAACTAGCAGAAGCATACGCCACAGAACCTTTAAATTTATCTTTAAGCTTTAACCAATTATTATTATCACCATATTTAGTATCACTTTCAATTTCTAATATAGTTCCCATTGATACTGTTCCTAGACTCTTATATGAAGTGCCAGGTCCAGATCTTATATTTAAAGAACTTGCAGTAACTTTATATTGCGGCATACAATCACTCCTTTTAATTTATATAGAATTACTATAATGTTGGGCATACTTAATATAAGTATGCCCAACTATTCTATTATTCTGTTAGAATTGAATTAAGATCTTTTATAAGATTATTCATATCTATGACATCAGATTGACTGTGTCTCTTTAATATTTCTAAAGTTGCATCATTTATTGATGATCTGCTGGTACCTTTCTTTGATGATGTTTTAGATTCTTTGGTACTAACAGTTTCAGAACCTTTAGCAGACTCAGTCTTCTCTAATATCTTAGTTAAAAGACCTACTATATCTTTTACATTGCTTGTATTATTAACCATTTCTGCAAGAAGCCTTACAACGCTTTCTAATAGTCTATTTGTAACTGAAGGTGAATCGCTTATAGTTGAAGCAGATGCAGAAGGTTTTATTTGTGCATTTATCATTGTATTTGTTAGGTTAGAGCTATCAGTATGTTTAGAAGTAGATGATACAACTTTAGTTATGCTAGGTGCTATTGCCTTAGAAGTTGTTGTGTTGCTTCCTTTAGCAGTAGCATTATCGATAATATTTCTTATCATACTTCCTTTAGCAGAAACAGAGCTATTGATAACTCTTCTACCACATAACCAATGCTTCTTATACAGATTACTTGTGCTCAGCTGAACCTCTACTACACCATACTTAGAAGAGCAATGTATAAACATGTCGTTTCCAGTATAAATACCAACATGACTAACTCTTCTAGGACGATTTTTAGCTTGATCTGATGTGTCTTTAAACATTACCAAATCTCCAGGCTGAAGCTCTTCAAATGATACTTCTTTACCATTATAAATTTGTGAACCTGTATAAGATCCTAATTGGATTCCAAACTTAGCAAATACATGTCTTACAAATGATGAACAGTCTGCATACTCTCCACCTTTGTCTATATCGTATCTACGTTCTTGACTATATTTAATCTTTCCAATAAAGCTTCTAGCATAGTTAATAATATTAGCAACATTGCCATTTAATGTCTGAACAGGAGTTGTCTTAGTAGTTGTTGAACTTGAAGTATAATCTTCATTCACATTACTATCTCCAAGTTCTCCGCCATTAAATACTGTACCTGCCATTTTAATCTTATCAAATATTGTATTGAATATTGATTTGATTCCAAATTTATTTTCTGAACCCTTTCCTGATACGGCTATTCCTAATTTTGTATTATTAAGAATATTCTTATCATATACTCTAGGTCCAGATAATTCAGGATCATTGACAAGAATCTTACCATCCTTCATGGCTTTAGCAAGCACATAATGGTTTCCAGGGCCGAATGGCGATTTTTCTTTAGTTCTATTAGAAGGATCTCTTCCCATAAGTACAACTTGCTTACCTTCAGACAGATTCTTTTCAATTTCAGACTTGTTAGAGCCCTCAATATATTCTGTACGAGCACCAACTCTACCAAATATATCTGCAAAATAACTAGCTTTAGTTCCACCTTTATCATTATATCTAGAAGCTAATGCTGTGGCTTTATTCATTAAATCTGTCTCTCCAGCAGATTCTGTTAATCCCTGAATTGCCATAGCAGCAGTAGCTGGTCCACAACCTGCTTCTGCGACTGTAGCATTTCCTAATTTATTATTTGCATACTTAGGATCTAACTGGGATACGAAACCAGACCCATTTGCAGATAAATATTTTAGTTTACCCTTATCAAATACTTCTGTTACCGTAGGACTTCCATTACTTGAAAGGGTAATAGTTGATGTATCTGTCTTGGCTCCGCTAGGAGTTCCTTCGTTTATTACACGTTGGTTAATTCTCTTCGATGTGTGTATTATAGCTTCATCTATAATAGTTTTCTCTAAAGGACTATTTAAACTGTAATCTCTAATATATTTTGTATTGGTATATTTCTTCTTGTCCTCTTCTAATTGCTTCTTTAATTCTTCTCCATATTTAGGCAAGAAGTCTACAGTGTATTTGGTTGCGAATAATGAATTTAAATTCTCTCCTGGTTTAAACTTTTCGTATATTTCTCTTGTTGCAGCATATTGTTGCAGATAATCTGGATATTTATCTCTTTCATTTTCGGTTGCATCTGCAAAGAATCTCTTTGTAAACAATGAGTTCAAATTAGCACCATAAGGGCCATATTCATACCAAAGATTAATAAAATCATTATAATCTTTAGGATAAATAAATGATTCTCTACCATTAATTTTTTCTTTAGGTAATAATGATAGAAGCTGCTTATGTTCTTTGGTCATATATTTATGATCTGTATCTGTATATATACCCAACTGATTATTGTAGTCAAAGTTTAATTGAGCTAATTTTGGATAGATGGGCTTACTCTTTGCTATAGATTCATATCTTTGATACGGGAAAATTTCATTAGCTGTGTTTAATAAATCCTTATTAAGCAAAGTTTGTAATGATGCATTGCTAATAATATCTGATTGAGCTTTAGCTTTATCTTTCGGGCTAATAAAAGGATCATTTGTTATTTCTTTTATCTGTTCAACAGCAAGTTCTGATTTGAGCTGATTTAGTTCAGTCTTTTCTTCAGGAGTTAATTCATAACTATGTTGAACGATTTGATAGTTCTGATTTACAGTGTCTCCCAATGTTGTATCAAAATCGTTGCTAGCACTCTTTGGACTGAACCAATGTGAACCAAGTTTAGAGATTTTAGATATTATTCTAGATATAATGGTTCCACTCTCTTGATCAGAATCTTCGCGGTTTAAAAATCCTTCCACATATGCTGAACCGACAGATACGTTTCTAATAGCATAACCAGGTGTTTGTATATCTGTTACAAGAGATTGCTTACACAAATTATAAGTATTAGTACGACGAGTTTTATGTTTCTTAAAGTGCTCAGAGCAACCTTTTTCTACCGAACGGTGTAAATTATCCAAATTATATTCAGTATAATGGTTCTTCATCCATCTAACTGCTTTAATTGCTGCGCTGCTTTCTCCACTACCACACTGATGAATCATGTCAGCAAGATACATCAATGCTTTTGGATCGTATATACCAAGGGATATACCTTTATGAATATATTTCTCAGCATCTGCAAGCATTTGCTCATCTTGTGCTTTAATACCTACATCAGTAATCAAGAGTTCTGAAATAGCTCTTGCTTCTTCTTTTGTAGGTATAAATCCTTTAAGATTAGATGCAGACATGAATTTATTGTACAGATCTTTACCAAGAATATTTTTAGCATCTGGAACGCCTGTACAAATCTTTCTTAAGATATTTACGCATCCCTTATTTACGCCATTATATTGGTATTTACCAATACTCATTGATCCACCATCATTTATAGTCACCTGACCATAATTCATATTGGTGGTTTCATTGAGTGCGATAATATAGACAGTTTCCTCTACAATATTTTTATTAGTAGCTGTTGTGGCACCTTTTGCAGAGTATTTAACTAAACCAGAACCAAATGCCACATAATCTTTAAATTTATTTTTCTTAGGAGATTGTACTGGCATACTCCGCAATTTAACAGATGATACTATCTTAGGAAGACTAGGTCTATCCTCTTCTACTATTCCAGAACCTTGACCAATATAATCATAATAATCATATGAGTCATATATCTCTGGATAATTATAGACTTCTTCAGGAGAATATGAATATAAATCTATGAAAGATGAAGGATTTGTTAATTGATCTATTCTTGCCTGAAGTTCCTGTATTCTGCTTTGAGATGGTTGTTGTGAAGCCTCTTTCTCCGAGATATAATTTTGAGTTTCTATCTCGTAATAATCGCTAGATGTAGCATTGATAGAATCTATAGCTTTTTGAATAATGCTTCTATTATCATCGGTACCTGGAATTTTAGGCAAATATTTGGATTTTAACTGCCCAATAAATCCAGTCCTCTTATTATAATCTTCTAGAGTATAATTAGTACCATGATCTGCATTATATCTTGAAAGTTCCAGAGCAGCTTTCTTTCTCTTTTGATTTAATTCTGTATTATCATATCCGAATATTGGTAGTATTACATCTGTAAAGATAGATATTATTATACTTAGAGGAACAAGTCCTAATGTAAGGAAACCGTTAACTAACTGAGCAAGGGCACAGATTAGTCTTTGCCAGGGAGTCACATCCTCATCAAGAATTCCGAAATATGTTCCAGCATTAAAGAATCCATCCATGAAATCTTTTATACAAAAAGCAATATTTAGAATTCTTAATGCTTTACCTGCAACAGAAATAACTTTTTCTGGAGATTTCTTTGTTATTCCTTCTACTAATTTCTTAAGACGATTTTTAACAGCATCTCCAACTTTAGCAAGAACTCCTTTAGTCGCAGCATCATCTGTTGCTTTTCCTGCTCCTTTTAATGCTTTTTTCGTATAATCAGTAACTATCTTATTTTTATATAGACTAGCTGTAAAATCATCAAATTTCTTAAGGAATTTCTTAATAATACCGTTTTCTTGTTTTGCAAGAATTTCTAATCCTTCTTGTCCAGCTGTTTCTGCAATTTCCTCTACAGCTCTAGTAACTCCATCATCAAAAACTTTAAATATGCGTCCGTTCTTTTCAACTGTCTTTGCAGCAGCTTTTAATACATCATCTACTTGAGATTTTGCAGCTTTCGTAACTGCCGCTTTGTCTATTTGTATACCCTTAAGTATAATATTTTTGGAAAAGTTTCCAACTTTATTTATTGCATTTACACCTTTGCTTACTCCAGTTTTTAATATTCTTCCTACCAAACCAAATATTGTTCTAGGAGGATGTTTAGAAGCTTGAAGCAATTTAGATGCTGCTAATTTTCCAAATATTCCAACTCTACCTGTTAAACCGGCTCTAGTCAATGTATTAAGGAATCTTGTACCTATGGAATACTTTGAAAACCCTTCAAGCACCGATTTACCAGCTTGTGTTGCATTGCTAATAAATGGAGCTACTATATCGTATATACTAAGTACTTCTCCAGTATCAAGAGATGTAACAGTTTCATCTCCATTATCTATATAAGCATTACCATAAGTATCTGTAATTATGCCAGTTTCTTCATCATAAGTTGGATAGTTGGCACCAATACCTGTTTTATTCATAATTGTATCGTATATATTTGAACTGGTAACTGTATTTTTTGAAGTATTTTTAATAGATTGATTTATAGTTTTTACTTCATTATCATACATTTGAGCAACTGTATTATTTACCGGAGGTACAGCTGAGTTTACAACTCTTTCGGCGTATCCAGAATAATCTTCTGTACCACTCATATTCATGCTACTACTACTAGATGAACCTTTGAAGAAGTTACTTATAGATGTAGATGCTCTAGAAACTCCATCTTTAATACGAGAGAATATTCCTGTACCATTGGATGAATTTCTTGGATAAGTGTCAGTTTCTAAATTATAATATGACTCTAACTGTTTGTCACTTATAGGTTCACTTGTTTCGTAACCAGCATCTTGCATAGCACTAGTTCCAAATATACTTCTATAAATATTCTGCATAGGTGATGAAGATGCAACCTTATTGATAGATTTAGGTACTTTGAAACCAGAACTTGCAACATTTGAACTTCCATATCTTCTCAATAATGATTTAGAATCTAATCTACCGAATCCTCCAAATAAGTTAAATATTTCTGTTTTGAGCATATTCCAGGCGCCTTTAATAACTCCCTTAGCCACGCTAGGAAGTAATTTTATAATTAAATATGAAGCACCCTCTGCTACTTTTTCTACCTTATTTGCAAGCCAATCAATACCACCTTTATAGAATGGTATAATTTTTTGTGACCAGATTCTAGGAAGATCTTCTGTTATGAATGTCTTTATTCTATTACCGAGATTTTGAATAGCATTAGGAATACTACTTATTACCTTATCTATACCAACTGCAGCTCTTGCAATTGCTGGTTTGATGGGTTCTATAAATTTAGCTATCTTTGGATAGATTTTATCTTGCCAGAAGTTTGCAATTGCAGGTATAGCTGTAGTCTTCCACCAGCCTTCTAACAAATTGGCTGCTCCAGCAACGGTTAATATTCCTAATCCGCCAAGAGCAAATTTAGCAGTTTTCTTAACGGTTCCATCATCTTCATTTATATGGAATAGTCTAAATATTCCATCTTTAATATCAGCAGCAAGATTTCCAATCTTTTCAGTAATCCAATTAAATCCTTTCTTAAGAGGGTTTGTCTGTTCTTCAGCTTCTTTATTTAAGCTATCAGAATCATCCTTATACCATCTTCCGGATCTATCTTTAACCCATTTGATAGGATTACCAAATAAATCGCTCTTATAAACTACTTCTATATCTTCTTCATCAGTAACTTCTCCAGAAACCATAGCAATTTCTTTATTTTTATCTGCTAATTTCTGAATTCGTTTTTGATTAATCTTATCAAATATTTTGGTATTCCATATAGTGCTTCCTATTCCTTTTATTCTAGATATTACTCCTCTTTTGATTTTTTCTTCTTTAGTATAAGGTTCATAATTATCATCGAAATCCCCAAAACCAAAAGCAGCTCCATTTTTAGGAAGCATTGTATTTTTATCAATTTCTACAGGATCAATTGGATTTCCATTCTCATCCTCTTCAGTATATCTATATAAAACTCCATTAATATACTTAAATCTGTAGTTGCCATATAATCTAGAATCTCCTCTATCGAGTATACTAACTGCTCCACGTTTTTTGAGAGATTCTTTAAGATTTCTATTAAACAGATTGGTTCTTATTTCATCAGCTTCTGGAGAATTTGGATTAGATACTATTTTTATAGTATCAATTAAGTCTTTGAACAAGGAGACGATTTCTTCATGACGCTCTTGTTCTCTTTCGTTCATCCACTCTTCAGGAGTCTGATTTCTCTTAACCTGAAGTTCTTGATCTACAAGCTTCTTATATTTTCCGATTGTACTATCATCAATCTGCTTTAATCCTTTTTCTCTAAGTTTATCAAATATATATTGTCTTGCTCTTTTACTATCACTTAATAATTGATTAGCTGTTTCATAATCTGCATAATTAGTATTAATAAGCATTGAAAGTCTTTGTTGAGAAGCTTGATCAAGATTAGATCTTCTAACTATAGCATGTGCACCTTCGATATTTCCTTCTTTAAGCTCTTTTAATATAGCTTTAGAAGTTTTATAATCTAAGCCATAATCATAATTTATAGCTTTAGTAAGTGCACTTATAGAATCTCTTCTTAAAGTACTTGCCTTTTCATCCGGATTCTCTAAGAATTCTAAAGCTGCACTAATTGAATCCAGATCTTCAGTGTTCATATCTACTAAATATTGGTCGAACTGTTCAAAATCATCATTTTTTAATCTTCCTCTTCTAAAAGTACGGCCAAATAATTTACGAGCACCTTTTTCTCTTTTTGCTTCTCTATAATCCAATCTTTCCTGAGCTGTCATGTATGTTGCATTACCTTGCGCTATTTGTCTTGCTCTTAAATGTTCTCCTATAGCTCCTACTAATCTAAACGGAGATGAAGCAACGCTTATTGCAGGATTAAGTATAACACCACCAACTTTTTTGGTTAATCCAACAGCTCTATCAAAGATTCTTTCTTTGAAAAATTTTCTTAAAGGTATACGCAATTCCTCATCAAATATACCATGGAACAGGTTTGATACTTTATCAAACATGCTCTTTACACCTAATTCCATCTGTTTAGCAATAGGCTGAACAGAATTTACCAGAGGATCTATAAATTTAGTCTTTATAGTTCCTAATAGTCCACCCTCATGCTCTCCAGTTTCTTCATTATATTTGCCAAATATGAATTCCTGGAATTCTTTGGTCTTACTTGCATATCCTAATGTAGCACCTAAGGCTATATTTCCAAGTAATCCAAAAGGACCTGCAATAGCTCCACCTATAGCACCTAATGCCATTTCTGGTGCAGCATCTTTAAGTTTCTTAATAAAAGTCTGTTTAATGAGACCATTATTTAATCTACGTTTTCCTTCAGGATCAGTCGGATCTAAGGAACCAAATAAGAATTCCTGCATCTTTTCACTCTTGGTGGCAAATCCGATAGCAGAACCTAATATAATACCAGAAACTGGACCACCTGGAACAAATGGAAGTATTGATAATATACCACCAACAGTAGCTCCTTTAGCCATATTAGGAAGATATTTCTCTATATTATTAGCCAATTCTTTAGATATAACATTACCTGTTCTTTCACCATCAACTTCCTTACCAAATAACCAAGTTTTAACCTTTTCACTTTGAGTGATGATACCAGTAGCAGCACCAACTGCAGCTCCTAATAATGGTCCACCAACAAGACCAGTTATTAAAGATATACCACCACCTATTAATCCGCCACCAAGCACTCCAGGTAAATATTTGGTAAAGTCGCTAGTTACATCTTTAACAGCTTCCTTGAAAAGATCATCGGAATCTTCATCTCCCGCCAAATCATCAAGACGCTGACCAACTTTATATAATTTAAGGCTCATTTTATCTCTGAAATCTCTACCATAAAGTCCTAATCTCTTAAGCACTTTATTAGTAGCATTTCTACCAACATGTAATACTTTAGCAGAAAATGGATCTTTACCCTCTTTATATTTTTCTTTAGGGTCAATATATGATTCGTCAAATTCGACACCATTTAATTCTCTATTTCTTTTACTTACTTTTATATCATCTTTTGGATTCATTGTTCCGGTACTAGGATCAAATGAATCTGTTCCTTCATTAAGAGTAGGTATATCTCTACGAACTCCAAATAATTTTAGGAATCTATTCTTTATATTCTGCTCTTTCTTTATTTGCTCTTCTTTATCTGTCTTCTTTTTATAGAATGGATTAAGCTCAGAAGGAATAACCATTTCACCTTCAGATAGTACTGCAAGACCTGTTTTCTTAATAAGTTTAGAACCTTTAGCATATTCATCTACAATCCCTGGATTAACTCTTTCAATATATCTACCCATAGATCTCAATGTTGCTTCATCAAGACTATCAGGGTCTAATCCAAGTCTTTCAGCATATCTGCGAGCAAACCTCATTCTTCCAGCATATTTTTTGTCTACCTTTTGTCCAATACCGAATCCTTCTGCTAATTCTTGAGCCCATCTTAGTTTATTTTCATTTTCTCTGTCTATTCTTTCTTTATAATATTTATACGCTTCTTTTTCTTCTCCCTTTATATAATCTCTCAATTTATCCATAGTGGGAGAATACCATACTTCAGCAAAGGATTTCTTTGTAAAGTCTATAGCCCCTCCAAACATTCCTTTTGTTTTTCTAACGGGTCTACCCTTTTCATCCCTTACAATATTACCATTTTCGTCTCTTTCATAATCTCCAAGTATAAATTGATTAGCACGTTCTTTCATTTTCTCTGGATCAAACTTAACCCAGTTCATAAATTTCTTTGCTTGCTCTTTTGCTTTTTCGCCGAGTATAACTTCTTTTATCGGATTTATTATATTTTCTTTCAAAATAGTACCGAAATTGTTAAATAAAGAAGTCATTTTAGCTAAAAGAGCACCCATGAAACTCTTTGGAGATAGTTTTTCTCTATCATCGTCACTACCATAAATAGCTTCATATAATCTCTCATCAACTCTCTGAAATATTCCTGCTATAACTTTTATAGGTTTTTGAGCAAATTCATCAAGGGACCTTAAGAGATTATAAAGTTTATTTCCAATGCCACCGCTTTGTTCAAGCTTATTTTTTATCCTATTGCCTAGAGAATTTTTCTTGAGGCGAGCTACAGATTCATTTATTTCATCAATAGCTTTAGATTCAGCTTTATTAGCTTTTAAATGACTAAGATATGCTTTACCATATTCTTCATCAGATAAATCACTGTAATCATCATCGAAGAATAATCTACCGTCCATTATCATGTGCTTACTATTAAATTCTTCAGTAAGCTTTTCGGCATTTTTAACTATCGTCTCATTAAATTCCCTTTCATCATAAATTCCTAATGTTTGCTGAATATATCTTTCACGTTTAATAAAATCTTCAACAGAAAGCCTTTTACCGCCATTTATAGTAGGATCAAATATAGTATGTCTTCTCTTTAATCTTTCAGCTTCTCTTAAATAATCTTTCTGCTCCTGATCCTCTAAACTGAGTACAATATCAGCATATGTTTTAAAGTTATCAGCATACGGAATTCCTATAATAGAATTATTAATCGTATTATATCTATTGGTCTTTCCTCCGCCTGGACCACCTGAAAAGTCTGACAACAATACGAATCTTATTTTCTCAACATCTTCAGTTAATCTCTGTAGATAATAATACATATTGTGACCTTTATTATCTCTTAATAAAACGAGATTGTTCTGAAGAGCTGGATTTCTATTATCGTCTATTTTTATATCATGTGGTTTGAGGTATTTACCATCTTTCTTATTTGTATACTCATCTATATTAAATCCGTTCTCTAATAAACGATAAATTGATGTAGGGTCTAATTCCTCCTGTTCAAAATGTCTTCTCTGTCTTGCTCTATTCTCCCATACATATTTATTGTATTTCATTTTTGTAGACCTATCTAATGTTTTGAATAGAGCACGAATAATTTCAAACGATTTAGGATCTTCTATTCCCCATTCCCAATAATTAAAATCTTTATTATTAAGATCAATCAATTTGCCTTCCTGATAAGCTCTTAAAAACATATTTGACATTGATCTATTTAATGCATCTCTATCATATTTGGAAGTAATTATATTCTTTTTAAGTAATTCTTCCATTTCCCGTCTAATTTCCTTAGAAGCTGCCTCGGCATATGATTTTGCTATATCCTCATATTCTTTCTTTATATCATCAAGATTAACAAATGAACCTTTCTTATAGTCAAACATTCTTTCTGTTCTTCCAGTAAGAGCAGCTTCTATCTTGGCCAAATGCATAGGAATTACTTGAGTAATGGCCATTTTTGTTTCTCCATCAAATGGAATAGGTCCTCTATGATACTTAGACACATCAATTTTTGTTTTTAGAGAATCATCTATACCTAATATACGTGCTAAAAATCTAGAAATTGGACCTCTTTGTTCATCATCTTTCATTGTATTAAATTTAGATAAAAGTGATGAGAAGAAGCCAGATAAAGTCTCATTCAGACCCATCATAGCACGTTCTACGGCTTTAGGTGTTAATTTCTTAACTATTGTATCGGTAACAAATTTCAACGGAGAACCAGCAAATGCTAAAAGTAAATTTCCACCTTCAAACATGCTAGCCATATCTAAATAACCACTACTAGCATTATTTACATTCTGCATTACTCTCTTGAAATATTGTTTAAGGTCAGGCATTCCGTTTGCACCAACTATATCATCGTATGTAACTAATCCACCCTTCTTTCTTTCTTCAGTTACAACTTTGTATAAGTTGGTTTGGTGTTCCACCAATTTTTTCAATAATTCATTTCTTTCTTTATCTAATGCAATTGAATCATTAAAGAATTTTATAGAAGTATCTACATAAGGTTTTACTACTTGCTGATTAAACTGCATTAGATTAGAAATACTGGAATTTACTGCACCTATACCGATACTAATTTTTCCAACAAGGTATTCATTGTGCTTTTGCAAAGCACTAACAGCCTGCTTATTTGATGCAACTATATATTCGGCAGAACGCCCTGTTGCATAAGCGATAGCATTAGCTGTTTTTTCTCCAACCTTATCGATTTGATCTGCAAGAAATTCGTCATCTGCTCCTATATCCCAATCTTTGTCGGAGTCACTAAAATCAAACCCATCTACATCGCTAGAATCTCCAGATTCTAATTCTGCAAATGGATCTCCTACATCAAAATTGAGAAGGTCACCAGATGCTCTAATTTGCATTCTTTCTTCTCTTTCTCTGTTATAGAATTTACCACTCTTCAAATCTTCAAAGAAGGCTTTCTTATACTCAATAGCAAATTCGCCTACCTTTGATTTTAATGCCATATCTCTTAATTTAATACTGGTACCTTTGAAGTCTTTTATAGACTCATATAATATTTTTCCTAATTCACTATTTCTTTCTGCGAATTCAGTTACTACTGGATTCATATCTTTTACTTTATCGATTGCCGAATAAGTAACGGATTTACCTAAATTAGCAATATACTGCAATGCATTTGCCATATTGGTATCCCCCTTTAAGAATACTGTATATTACTATCTATGTTGAACAAATACAGCAAAAATGGAGTATGACTTATCGTCATACTCCATCATTTTTACTGTACCCAAGAAGGGCAAGGACCGCTGGTCTTAATTGTCTTGTGAGCAGGAACTTCCTTCTCTGCGTTCTCATAACGAACATGGCCGTTACCATCAGTAATCTTTCTCGGATAACGACTTACTGAAGCGGGAACTTCCTTACCAATCAGGGAAACATTTGACTTCTCTCTTCCGCCAAGAGGAAGCTTTCTTCCTGTATCAATATAGGTATTGATGAATTCCTTACCTATATTAATGAAGCTAGCAGCTTCTGCCTTGGAGAAGGTGTGCTCTTTTGCAAGTAGTTCAGCTTCGTCCTTGCTGATCTTTGTTGTTGATACCAGCAGTGATGCTGTTAACTTTCTGGCATCTTCATACGGACTATAAGTTCCTATCTTTCCTGTACTGCCGTATACGTCAACAACGTAGCTTTCATCATTAAGCATAGCTTGCATAACAGCTACTTCATCTTTCTGTGATGAGCTTCTTTGAGTAAGATTTTCTCTAATTTCTTTTACAAGTTCAAGTGTACTTTTCATTTTATTATTCCTCCTTATTTTATAAATATATCTGAGGCTTTTGCCTAAGATAATGTATTTACACATTTGTTATGCGTGTAATAAATTATTACTAGTGGAATATTACCATTGGAATGGGTTTAGGCTTTTTTCCTTTTTGTTCTATTATTTTATTAATTTCTTCTGGTGTTAATGAAGAAAGAATTTTAATAAAACTTTCTTTATTTATTTTATTATCTTTCATCATCTTTCCCCCTTACTTAAATACTAGATATGATTCTATATATCATATATTACATCAATATGACGCCTATTATTTTATACACATTGAACTTTAGTTCCTGGAAGATATAGGATTATCATATGCATAATTCTCTTCAATCTACATATGCAATTTACTAGCATTTCCAAAATCAATTTTTTGTTTTACATCAAGTCTAAATAAATGACGTTGATTACATCCATCTATTAATTCACTTTTTTTGGGATATATCTCTATAGCGAGCACTTCTTCTCCCCAAATTTGATTTTTTATATTCCATAAATCGTACCAAGATTCAGGAACCATTCCATCTTTTCTAAGAACAGTAATTTGGTTTCTATTGGTCTCATGCCAAACAATATATTCATCATTTTCATAATAATCAGTAAGTTCATCATTTCTGACAAATTCTAACCTTTTAATAGTATTTCTTCCCTTATATAGTTGTGGATCTTCTTTATATTTGTTTATATTATCTACATTGGTTAGTGTAGCCATTTTAATCCCTCCTTTATATATATAGGTATGTTAAGCTATCTATATTAATTTACATAAGTAGCCTTAGATAAGTTTAACATTTTAATAATTTAAAAGGAGGTAGATATTTATGATTTATATTGATGAACTAGAAAATCTACGAATATATAAAAGACCTTTTCTTTTACCAATAGATATAAAGAATAAAAGAAAAGGAAATTCTGTTATGCTTTTAACCCCAAATATTGAATCTTCTATAAGAATTATGAATCATAATCTTTTAATTAATAAGTATTATTATTCTTATTATTTGGAGAAGGATATTTCCTTCTATATTAATAAGAAGAATGTACTCGAGCATTATATTGATGAGGATTATATTCATGATTATGACTATAGTGACGAAGATTTGCAGATCAATGAGGGTGTATTCAATAAATTAAAACCTACTATTATATTTAACGGTTATTCAGACGATGTTAATGAAGTAAAAAGATATATCAGTACATCAAAAATTGAAAAATTCAATTCGATATTTAAAGCTGATATAGAGTATCCAATAACCGTTACTGTATATAGAAATCCTCATCACTTGCCGAGCACACAAGCTAATACGATAAATATTATTAGCTATAAGAAATTTGATAATAGTTACGATTATGGATTATATTGTGATGAAGCAATTATAGAAATGCTGGTAAGAACCATAAATCCAAAATGTTATTCTGGAATAGTAGATGCGGTTGTAGCTGTATATTCCGGAACTTTTGATTTATATGGTGATATGGTAGATAATCCAGAGTTCAAAGTATGGTGCAGAACTATCAAAGAAATGTCTTCTCAGCCTAATGGTCATTCTAAGATAGTAAATATTATAAGAAAAAATGATATAACAAAATTATTTACAAAGGCTATAGATATTAATAGCCAAATAATGAAAGAATTGCTTAGAGAAGATGCAATGGACCCTATAGTAAAACTTAAGAGAAATATCACATATAATGCAAGAAAAGGTAATATTCATAAAATAAACAAAATAACCAGAGATATAGAACAAGCTTCTGCACCGCATCCAGCTATTGTACCTCAGACTCCAACTATTGGCCAGCCATTAAACCATCCTGATAGTAATGAAAATATTGAAAATAATGAGGAAGAAAAAGAAAGAGAAACCGAGGTTACTGAATATTCGTTATTAAAATATCTAGACGATGAATATGAAGTAACTGAATCTTATATAAGGACTAAAAATAATATTACTTATTTTGAAGAAGCTTCAGAATCTACTCATCTTAAGAAATTATTATATAAGCAAAGACTTAGAAATAATAAACAAGTAATATTGATGTATGATGTCATCAAGAAAGCCGTTCCAAAAATTAAATATACTTACTTAAGATATGATAGATATAAAAATCTCAACCTGTTTGTAGATTTATCATTTTATAACAGAATATTCTTTGAAAATAATATGTATAAATTGGATCGTGGAGTAAATATATATTTTGAATTACTCAATAGGTTTATCAATGATCCAAGATTAAAGAATGCTGGGTATAATAATAAGATTGTATTTATTCCCATAAGAGATTGGGATTTAAATCCAGAAACAAAGATGTGGTTGTATAATGTAGATATTAATCCAATATCTGTATTATATAGAATAATGATTAAGGATTTTGAAAAATTAAAGGCGACCTTTAAAGATTTGGATTTTGTATTTATAACTGAAGATCGATACTTTAAAGTAAATTTCTCAAAAATGGAGCAAAGTCAAGTACCAAAATTCTTATTATTATTCAAAGCTTTAAGAAATAATGGTCAAGTTTCAGCAGAAGATATAGATGATGATATAAAACAAGACTCAACTAAAGCCATAGTTGATACAATTATCGACGATATAGAAACTTCGCAAAATATCAAAATTTCTCATCTTATGGGCGATACAGTTGTAAAAGCTGTTAATTCAAAAGAAATAGTTCATAAAAATGAAATTGATGATGATAAAGAAATTGAAGCGAAGACACAATCTACAAATGATAAAGATTCAAAAGTTGTTAAATTAAATAGCGATAAAAAAGAAATTATAAATAAAATAGAGAAAGCTGCTAAGAAAGCCGATTCGGTAGATCAAGCTCTTGATTTATTGGATCAGGATGAAAATTTTAAAAAGATGCTAATAGACTTAGCATCTCAAGAAAATCAAGGTGTTATTATAAATAATGCCAGAGCAGCTAGAATTGCCAAACTGGATGAAGAAATATTAAATAAAGAAGTTCGTGGAATGACAGTAAAACAAATACTCGAAAAGAAAAAAGAATTCAATGAAAAAGAATTAGAAAAAACGGCATTGCCTGTTGATTCTATCAATCCAGAATGGCAGGAGCTTACTTATATTAATATGGCAAATCAGTATGATCCTAATGTTGATATAGTATCGATACTTACTGCATTTTCAAAGAAAACATATCCTATTTCAGTGAGAAATATAGAAGTACAGGATACATCTACTAGCGAAGATTATGTTTATACTTATAAAGTAGATATGGAAAATCATTTGGGTAAGAGATTTACGCTCAAATTTGACGTACCAAAGTTTAAAAATAACCAGTATATGATGCTTAGAGGTAATCGTAAAACTATATCATCTCAGTCTTTCTTAATGCCTATCATAAAAACTGATGAAGATACTGTACAGATAGTATCAAACTATAATAAAATATTTATTAGAAGATTTGGTACCACTACAGGTAAGTCTAATATGATATGTGACAGAATTATAAAGGCATTAAAGAAACTTGATTCTAAAGATATAAAAATTAGTTTTGGTGATAATAATAAGGTTTGTTCTCGGTATGAATTACCTATAGATTATATAGATTTGGCATCTATATATACTAAAATTGAAACTCCAAATATGATTTTATATTTTAATCAAGCAGAGATTAGAGAGAAATATAAAGATTACATTGATTATAAGAAAGGGTTACCTATAGGTATCTGGAAGAATTCCAAATATCCAAATAATATTATATACTATGGAGAAGATCAGATTATAACTCGCAATTGCCCTACATTAGCACATTGGTTGTATGTCCTGCTTTTAGATGAAAAGGGATTCTCAGAAGCATATTCAAGTACAAATGAATCTGTAAGGTATACTTATTCTAAAGCTAGCATATTAAACACAGAAATTCCTGTTATAGTGCTTGCTGCTTATTCCGAAGGTTTAATAAAGGTTTTAAATAAAGCAAATATAGGATATGAATTAACAGAGAAAAGACCTGTTAAGAATAATTCTATAGATTTCATTAAATTTAATGATGGATACTTAGTATATAATCTCAATTATAATTCATCATTATTACTTAATGGACTTAAGGAATGTCCTACTGACATGTATTCAATAGGAGATATTAATAGCAAAGCTATGTATCTTGACTTCTTAGACTTATTTGGAGGAAGAATTAAAGCTGATGGTATTGATAACTTCTATGATATGATGATAGATCCTATTACAGAGGACGTTCTAAAACATTATAATTTACCTACAGATTATATTGAATTATTATTGTATGCTAATTTGCTGCTTGCTGATAATAAATATATTAAACATGGTGATATGTCTGGTAGACGTTTAAGAAGAAATGAAATTATTGCCGGTTATGCATATAAAGTTTTATCTGCAGCTTATAATTCATATGCTACACAATTAAAGCATGGAAGAGAAGCTGTTATGTCTATGAAACAATCTGCAATAATCGATGCTATTCTTACAGACCCTACATCTACAGATTTATCAATAATAAATGCTCTTAATGAGAAAGAATCATATGATACAGTTACTACCAAAGGTCTTTCTGGTATGAACTCTGATAGATCTTATTCACTTGATAAAAGAGCATTTGATGAATCAATGATTAATATTTTGGGTATGTCTACTGGATTTGCTGCAAATGTCGGTATATCTAGACAGGCTACTATTAATGCAAGTGTAGAAACAGTAAGAGGTTATGTCAAGCCTTCTAACAAGGATGAAATGAATTCAGTAAATACATTATGTATGACTGAAGCGTTGACACCTTTTGGTACAACTAGAGATGATCCTTTCCGTTCAGCAATGAACTTTATTCAGACATCTAAACATAGTATGAGATGTAAACAAACGGATTCTCTATTGGTTACAAATGGAGCAGATCAAGCATTACCATATTTGATATCTGATATATTTGCTCACAAAGCCAAAGATGATGGTGTTATAAAAGAAATTACAGATGATTATATGATAGTAGAATATAAAAATGGTACTCATGAATATGTAGATTTAACTGAGAGAGTCGAAAAGAACTCATCTTCAGGATTCTATGTAACATTAAAGCTTGATACCGATTTAAAGGTCGGAGAAAAAATAAAGAAAGGACAGTTATTAGCATATGATAAATTATCGTTTGATGATACAATTGGTCCAAGTGGTAATCCATCATATAAAGTTGGTACTCTTGCTAAATGTGCGTTAATCGATAACGATGAAGGATTTGAGGACTCCGCAGTTATAACAGAAGCATTATCAGAAGCAATGACAACTGAAGTAGTTGTTGCTAAAGAGATAAAAATACCTAAATCAACAAATATATATAATATGGTTCAGGTAGGACAAAAAATTGAAGAAGGGGATACTTTAATGATTATGCAAGCACCTTTTGATGAAGAAGATGCTAATACATTATTAAAGAATCTCGTCGGCGATGAGCAAGATATTACTGATCTTGGTCGTGTTAAAATAAAATCTAAAATAACTGGAGTTGTACAGGATATAGTTATATATAGAACTGTAGAGCTCGAAGAATTATCAGAGTCATTACAGAAAATTTGTAAAAAGTATGAATCTAATATCAAATCTAAGAAAGCAGTAATGAGAAAATATGGTATTGATCAAGAAGAAGAACTACCTGCAGATTATAAACTTGAACCTACAGGTAAACTTAAAGGTTGCGAAGATAGCGTATTAATCGTATTTTATCTGAAATATGAAGATAAAATGGCTGTCGGAGACAAATTAATATATTGGGCAGCACAAAAGGGTGTTGTTAAGTATATTATACCTAAAGGTAAAGAACCATATACTGATTCTAGACCTGAGGAAAAGCTTCATACATTAGTATCTTTATCAGCTTCTAACGGACGTATGGTTACATCTATTCAAAATATAGGAATTATTAATAGATTGCTAATCGAAGCCGCTAGGAAAGCTAAAGATATGGCAAAAATAAAATATGATGCTAATATTTTATAAAAAAATACCCCTGTGGAGAAACAACTCCACAGGGGTCTTTTTTAGCATCGAATACTTATATGTATTCTACCTGTTCCCATCCAGCCTTTACAAGCTCGCCAACAAGCTCTTCCTGAGTACCGAATACGATAATATGGAATATATATTTTAATTCGATAGTATTGTCAGGAAGTCTATTGGGTTTAACGCGCCAGCCGAATGCCAGATACTTGTCTGTCTTAATGGAGCACTTATTTGCAGACATACTGAGATCATAATGGAAGTTCTTGTGCTCCTCTATGCAAGGCATATTATCTGTGAATATGCTAAGAACCGCTTTCAGACCGTCATCAATAGTAACTTCGGTCTCTTCAATGTTTAGGCCATAAGCAGCGAAAAGATCTTTGATTGTGCTGATAAGATTAGCCATCTCTGTAATACCAGCATCAAAACTGTCGAAAGTCTTGGAATATCTGGCCTGTTCAATCTTTGGTTTGAAATTTGTTTCACGGGTAGCAGTCATAATCTTCTTTGCAATCTCGGTGTTAGGTGCTGCCTGTGAATTCTTCTTTGTGTTGTTGGCCTTAGCCTGAGTTTTGGTGTTGGTTGTCTTTGTTCCTGCTTTTACGTTCATAATTATACTCTCCTTTTAATATAATATTATTTTATATTATTTCATCCACATTATCATATTCAAACCCTATATCCATATTTTCTGAAGAGGTTTGAAATACTTCATGTGGAATGTTTGCAGATAATGTACTTATAATGTTATCTCTGTTGGTAATTTCTACCTCGGTAAGTTCTGCTTCAGAAATATGTTTGATAAAGTCATTTACTCTGCCGTAATTTAATTTTATTATATATCTATTTATATCATCTGATATTCTTATGAAAGCATCAGATAACATAAATAAATTTTCTAATTTCTTTCCAGCATTATCTATTATAAGATAAATATTAGACATTTTGTTTATGAATCTTTTGTCTGATATTATATCTGAATAGTTTTTGTATAATAAATCAAAATCGTTGGATAATACTTGAACTTGGAATTCTGATTGTTTATATGGTTTAATTGAATTAGTGACATTATCTTCAAATCCTTTGAAGTACATATTGCCGTTAATTGTATTGTATTTCGGTATTACAGAATTAATACACTCTACAATACTAACTGCTAATTTATTATTGAATAATTTTTGCTTTTCAAACTCAAGCTCAAAATTAAAGAATTTATAGCAGGTATCTGCTATAAATATATGTACTCTATTGTCTGAATCGACTTCTACATACACTTTATCAAATATATAATATATAAGTTCAGCAATTTTTACATAGTCTAATATTATACTTGATTTATGCTCGAATGTAATCTTTAAAATTATATTAGAAAATTCAAGAATATTAGAATTTAATTCTGCTTCTGAATGTTCTTGAACTAATTGATATATTGAATAGAGTACAGTAGTTTTAAATAATCCTGCTCTAGCGTGTAAATTTAAGTCTTCATTTTTTGTATTAGTTTTTACTTTTTCATCATGAGTAAAAACCTCTTGTACTTTAAGTAAATCCTGGTTGTTTTTCATTTGAATAATATTATTCATAATCTTTACAAAATGATCATGATAAATACATTCAACTGAAAATTCTCCATAATTTAAAAATTTCTTACTTAATTTATTTGCCTTTCTTTTCAATATGAATCTTTTTATAAAATTCATAATTATAACCTCCTTATTTATTAATTTAGTTATTATGATTATATAAAACAAAATTTGTACAGGGTAGAGTCTCCCAAGCTCTACCCTGTATCTACTATTATTAGCGTAACAGACGACTACCACTATCTTTTCCTATACCAACGACCATATAGGAATATGATATTAAATCTAGGCGGAGGGCTCCCAGATTATATAAATTATCAAATAGTATACCGCCCTAAATATTCTGGGATATTTCACAGCAGTATAATATTTGTAATTTATTTTTACTTTAATGTTAAAATTTGTTTTATATATATACTAAATATATATTAATATTTGGTAATATTGGTTTATCTTGTTTAAATTTTCTTTTATATATACTAGTATATATATTTAATATCTGATGTCACGCTCGCTCTTCGCTCGCTTCTTGTAGTATATTGTTTTAATATATATATATATAAGTTTTGTTCCCTGTTATCCCCCTATATTACCGGTATGTTTCTTCGTTAATTTTTTATTACATAAAAACTTAAAAAACATCATCTGTTTCATCATTAAAGAATAATTTTTCTAATACTGTAAAAATCATACCAATATATCCAATGTTTATTTTTATTGTATATCTTGCATATATAGCATTGGTAATTATATCTGAAATTTCAATAATAAGATCAAAATAGTCAGAATTTGCATTCTTTAAAATAATTATAGAATTTTTAGTATTAAAATTTATAGCATTTGTAATTGGAATATTGATTATGTTTTGATATGAAGTATTATGATCGAGATGTTCCAAAGAATAGAATGTAGTAAATAGACTTGTAAAACTATTTATATCCAGAGTTATAGAAAATATTTTTGTATTTAATTCTACATATTCTAATATGAAGAATCTAGTATTTGAGAATTTGTTCTCATAGCTATTGATCTCTATATATCTTCCACTATCTAATCTTATTACTTTTTTCATTACCATTCACCTAATTCTTCAAGAGTTTTTCTAATCTCCTGCAATAAAGTAAATAAACTATTGTTAGACAATTCTATGGTGTCTGTAGTGCTATAATTATCATTACGAGAAGTTATATGTTTACTTTTTAGAGTAATTATGCAAATATCTTTGCTACTAACCATAACTGCAATAAAATCATCAAGTATAATATTCGGCATAGTTACCGTCTTTACAATATTCGAACCAGCGTTTATTGCCTTATAAATAGCAACTAAGGAATTATATAATTTAACTAATTTTTCCGTTCCTAAAAATACGAATTCTTTTGATTGTGTATTTAATACTGACACTTTTAGCCTTGCTGTTATTCTGTTATCGCTATTTGTTTTGTTATTTGGAATAAACTCCAAAGTATAACCGTTAATAGAATCAACCTTACAAGGTAATAATATCATTTATCTTCCTCCTTTATTATATTTTTTCTAGAAAAAATAGATTTAAATTTATTATTTTTAATCTTCTTTTCAAAAACTACTCTGAGTATCATTCTTATTATTATTCAGATTATAATATGCATTTATATTTACCTCCATTATTTATTCAATATTATAATATATTATCAAATAGTTAATTATCCAAGATGCTAAACAACTCTTAACATACCAGTATAAGGAGGTATGATAACATGGCTGTTGAACCTAGTAATATAAAACAAATACAATATAATGGTGAAATAATGAATGTAATTAGCATGGACGAAATTCCAGAATATGATAGAGAAGATTATAATCTATCTGATGCCAAAGATAGAGAAAAATATTTTAAAGATATAGAAAGAATTGTTCGCAATTCTTTCGAATATAGGGAATATGTATCATATTTAAGAGACTATATGGATATGAATAAATGTAGTTTCTTTGAAAATGTAAATAATATTGAATCTTATAATATAAAGATTCATTTGCATCATTCTCCTATAACTCTATACGAAATAGTTGTTATAGTATTTAATAAAAGATTATATTATAAAGAATCTCTAGATGCAGAAGCTGTTGCCAAAGAAGTAATGTATGTGCATTACTGTTTATTAATTGGACTTATACCTCTTTGCGAAACAGTCCATGAATTAGTGCATAATGAATATTTATTTGTACCAAATAGCTCTGTTTTAGGAAATTATAAAGACTTTATAGAACTATATAAAGACTGGATTCCTCCAGAGATATTAGCTAAGCTTGATAGAATCGAAAAATATACCCAAGTTTACGATGAAGCAGAAAATATGAATGTTCTAAGAACAAGTTATATTTACCTTGATTTCTCAGGAACATACAAATTACCCAAATTAGAAGATATACTTGAAAAGGTTAAAGAAAGAATGGAGCAATTAAAGGAGAACAATTTTAGTACTACACCTATTCCTATGGTAACGTTTTATGACGAAAATGGCAACATAATAGGTTAACTATAGAGTAATATATTAAAGGAGGTAATATAATGAGTATATTTTATGAGGAAATGAAAACTGCTGAAGATTTTAAACAAAAGAAAAAGCAAGAATTAAAGGCAAGAAGAGAAGACAGAAAGCATGATGAAGAAAGAGTACAAAGAGTTATGGATGCAAGAGATAAAGATTATAGTCATCTAGAAGAAAGTAAAGAATATAAAAGAGCAGATAGATTTTATTCCGCATATTGGAACCATGATCCAAAAAATGGCTACGATAGTCCAAGATATGCAGATACTATTGATAGGAGACACCCAGATAGACCAATAGTTAAGGAATATTCATCCTTATTTAATTCGAATAAATCTGAATTGGTCAAATCACTCAATGAGGCAAACAGTGACATTATGAGCGAATACGATCTTCAGTATTCTATTAATGAATTAGCTTCTATTCTTAGGAAAGCGCCATCTCTTGATAAGAAAATTAGATATACAGCAGAAACTGTTCCAGTATTTGTTATGAGAAAGGATGGTGCTGATGTATATATTATAGAGAATGACAATCTACAAAAACTAATGAAATCACAGCATATTAATGTTGGTATTGCACTCAATCAAATTAAAGAATCTCTTCAGGAAGAATTAGATGCTTCCATTGAGTTTGGAGATTTGGTTGTTACATTTACTAAAGAAGATATTGAAGCATTACAAAATGAATGCTTAGATGATCCGACAAAGATAGATATAAAATGTGAAGCTATATCTTTATATAATGATTTCTTAAATCAAATTCTTTCTGAAGGTGCAAAAATCTTCTTAAACTAGGAGGGTATATTATGAGTATATTAAAATCTTTACTGGAATCTGAAATTGCTATTAGTAACAACGTTAGATTAAGTTCCGCTATTAATGAATTAGCAGCTATTCAGGAAAAATGTGATTATTTACCTGATAAAATAAAATATACACCAGAAGCTGTTCCTGTATTTCTTGTTCCTAACGGGGATAGAAAATTATATGTTATCGAATGCGACAATTTATTTAAATTGATGGATTCACAAAATCAAGACGAAATCGAAGCTCTCAAAGATATTCAATCTGTATTGTCGAGCGGTGAAGAAGAAGTACATTTCGATGATATAGCATTACTCGTAAAAGATGAAGATATAGAACAAATCCAGGAGTTATGCAAAAAAGATAAATCAAAAATAGGAGCCAGAACGGAACAAATAATTAAGTATACAAATATATTGAAAAACATAATGGCTGAAGGAGTAAATATATTTGTAGATAGAAATTAATTTTCATAATAACAACAATGTAAAGGGTGAAGCACATAATTACCACAAATTTCTTCGCCTTTTGCATTGTAGATAGGGTGTGGGGTTGTCCCACACCCTAAATTTTGTTTAAATCATATATTATAGTAATGAATTTTAAGGAGGTGAAAAAATGATAACTAACAATTTGATGTTTAATAACGAAACTCTTAATATATTTACAGATGCATCTATAATAAAGATGCCTAATGAAGAAGTTATAGGATGTGCTGGAGCTAATGTAATTAGCGGACCAGACCCAATAAACTATATACTTGAACAAGATACAAGAATAATAAGAAATTCAACTTCAAATAATTCAGAAATTCATGCTGTAAAATTAGGTATTGAAAAGGCCTTAAAATATAGACATAATGGATATAAGGTTATAAATTTAATATCTGACTCTAAATTATGTATATATGGCCTTAGAGAATGGATATTTAACTGGATTAATGCCAGTATTGGTAAAGATTATTTGATAGGATCTACTAATCAAGAAGTTGCAAATCAAGAAGTAATACTTCATATTGTATATATGATTTTAGATAATAATCTTAATATTAATTTCTATCATCAAAGTGGTCATGTAAATATAAATGACATAGGTAGTTTAGAAGAAGCAAAGAAGATATTTATAGCAACAAATTTTTTAAGACACGATGTAGAGTTAAAATTAATAAAAAATATATCGATAGCAAATAATGCTATTGATAAACTTACTCGTACCGTACTTAAAAACACTGTATTTCCAGAAACATATCCTACAAATATGATGAAATATGTTTATGTACCATTTGACATAAATAAATATATGAAGTTAATAAATAGGAGGGAAAGTAATGAATATTAAATTAAAAGTTGGAAATGAGGAACTTAATGTGAAAAATGAAACTATAGATTCAAATATATCTATAGAGGAATTAAAGACTCAAGAATTAAAAATAAATTATCTAAATCTTTTTCTGAAATCAAATATAGCGGAATTAATAGAAGATAGCAGCATAACTCAATCAATGATTGATGCTACAATAGATTCAATAGATTTGGCTATATTTATTAATGATATTTGTGAAAATGATGAAGCCGTTAAAAAGCTTCTTATAAAGAATATAATATTTGTACTTGAAAGACATTCAGGTAAAACGAATGTTATTTCATTAAATGCTTTATATAAGCTTTTGAGCTCATTAAAATCAAAAAATAATTAATATTAAACAAATTATAAATGATAAAAAAGAAAGGGAAAGGTGAGCAAATATGAAATCAGCTAAATCCACCAATGTACAAACAAAAGAACCGATAATATGCGGTTTACAAGAATTTAGTCAAAAATATCCAGATAATATAACAACTAATCTTGTATATTTTAAACATGGAATGAAGCCTGTAGAATCACCGTTCGAAAGCATTGTTGAACTATCAAAACATATTCAGGAAGAGGATAAAAAACTTGTAGGCAAGTTTTTAAGAGACGAGAATTATGAAGAATTATATAAATTTGTATGGTTGAGAAGAAAAAGTATCGTTGAAATATTTGCTGCAAGAGTTGGATTCTTGGCAAGGAATTTATCCTTAAATATAGTAGAGACTATTAACTCCGCTATAAATAAAATAGCTCCAAATCTCTATTATTATATAGATTGTGAAAGAATTGCACACATGATTTCTTCACCATTTTCAGGATCAGTTCGAAATTCTAAATTTTCATCAATAGAATATGATGAAATATTCACCTATTTATTCAATTCATCATATATACCATCAGTAGTCGCAAAAATTTATGATTATTATGATGAAAATATAGTAACAGGATTATCAGGATTATCTCATAGAAGACAATCAGAAAATGATAAGTATGATGCGGAAGAGAAGCATTTAGAAATTTTAAATGTTATAGCTCCTATATTTGAAAGACTCAAGATACAGCTTGAATGGTTGATGTATATGCTTCGAGATGAAGCAAGAACTATATATCGTCCTATGGCTCTGATAGAAACTGATAGTATTATTGAGCAATATCTTAAGAAAACTTATAATGAAGATAGATCGAAGTGTATACCACATTATTGTGGATGTTGTGAATGTGATGATTTGGATGATGGTGAGATTCCAAGAAGAATTGATATTATCCTTCCTCAGAGTTTTAATATTTAATATATAAGTAGATTATATATTATAATATTGAGAGGAGGCTTGGACGGTATATGTACTATTATCCACAGCAACAAATACCTATGTATAATAATAATTTTGGAGGTATGTCTTACATACCTCCAAATCCTATTGGTAATATTACATCTTTAGGTTATGGAGGATATAATAATGGATATTATACTGGAAATTATAATATATATAATCCATATAACTTAATACAACAAAGAGAACTTCAGTTAGCACAGCAACGAGAAGTTCAAAGAATTCAAAATGATGTTTTTAAGAAACTTCATATGGCAAGTGCTAGTTTTCTAGGATATGAAGTTACGGAAGATGATTTATCAAAATATAATATTGTAAATGAAGATGATGTTTCAGATCTTAGCTATTCAGAACAAGAAACTTATTATAAGTTAAAACAAAAAGAAGATTATATGAGATATCATCAACAACAAATCATCTCAATGCAAGGTAATACAGTTCCATGTATGAGTGCATTGGGATATGCATATGCAAAAGCTTATTATGAAATAAATCAAAAGAATAAAAAGGAGATCCCAGATGATGTAGGATTAGCTGAATATTTGGAGAAATATGCTCCAAAGAAATATTTAGAAGCATTAGAATATGAACAGAAACAAGCTCAATTAGATTTGACCAGAATTTATAATAAGGCAGATTATAATGAGCTTTTGAAACGACACAGATCTACCAAAATATTTGGAGATGTGTTTAATCCTGAAGTGTCTATTGATGATCAGGAAATTAAATTACCTCATAAGATTTCTGATCAACTCAGACAAGAAAGAAGAAAGAAATTTTTGGATGCTATTTTGAAAGGTGGTGGAGTATAATGGCAAGAGCCGACATTATAAATAGGCTATATTCTGCTAATAAAACTCCACTTGAATTTCAATTCCAAAGTCTGGTGGCACCTCCATTGTTAAGTTTATTGTCACCATATGATATTAAGCAATTGAATGATATTGCTAAAGACCCTAAACTAACCGGCAAAATAAATAAAAAACTTGAGTATATAAAAAATATATTGCAGCCGAGGGGTTTCGTTAAATTTCACTCTGGTACCAATAGAGTTGTATATCGATTTCTAGAAGATCAGAGCTTTTTGATAAAAGTTGCATTGGATAGGACCGGTTTATCGGACAATCCAGCAGAATTTCAAAATCAATTTATTTTAGCTCCATTCGTTACTAAAGTATTTGAAAGTACTCCATGTGGTACCGTTGGCTTATTTGAACGGGTGGAGCCAATTACATCAAGACAAGAATTCATATCTATTGCTGATGATGTATTTGATTTAATAAATGATAAGTTTATCGGCGAATATGTCTTAGAAGATATAGGAGCTGATTATTTTATGAATTGGGGAATCAGAAGAGGATTTGGTCCTGTACTACTGGATTTCCCATATTGTTACAAATTAGATGGTAACAAATTATATTGTAATAAGGTAGATCCATTCACAAGAATCCCTTGTGGTGGTCTTATAGATTATGACAATGGCTTCAACAATTTAGTATGTACTAAATGTGGAGCTAAAATATTTGCTCGTGATTTACAAGCAAATATTGATAAACAAAATATTATTTTAAAAGGAAGAAAGGAGTATTCAAGCATGAAAGTTAAATGCATAATTCCAGGACAAAAACCAGTTATAAATGACACCACAATTTCTTCAAAGACCTATGCAAAGCAGGTGAGAGAAGAAAAAAAGTCAACTATGAAGATTGAAATTCGCAACAACAATCCGGCTCCAAATCCAAAGGATGAGGTAAAAGAACTTGTTGCAAGATCTAAGGCTGCTAAAGAAGCGGCAGAGGCTGAGAAGAATAAAGTCAAGTACCAATTTAACAGTAAAGCAAGTGCTCCATTTGGAATGGATACTGATCCTACTTCGGTGTATGTTAATATGAATAAAGATGATGATGAAGATAACACATCAACACCGGATGTGGAAGTTGAAGCTGACAGCAATGAAGAGAATCCTGTAGAAGATACAAAGATTGATAATGAAGAAACAGCTGTAGAGGATGATCAATCTGATAAGGATGAAGAGGTTGTTAATACCAAATCATCTTCTTCCAACAAATCAAAGTCAAAAGACAAACAGAAATCATCAGAACAAGTTCCTGTAGGTGTAGGTTTTGGTGATTCCGGCAAAAGAAATTTCATCAAAGAAGCAGAGGATTTATTAGGAATAGATTATGATGGCATGGAAAGCAAATATCCTGCCAAGAAGAAGAAGTCTTCTAAATCCTCCAAATAATCGAGGTGACCAAAATGATTAAAGGAACGATTTATGCAGTCACCGATGTAGAGCTTGCTATGCAATGTTTACAAACTAGTAAAGTTCTATATATAGGTGAATTAAATATGAATCTTCCAGAAGGATTCATTGAATGTTCTGTATTACTGCCTCCATATGAGGCAGTATCTGCAGAAATTGATGGTAATATTCCAGCATTCGAAGAGATATATAGAAATTATCTAACATTCTCAGAACAATGTTATGGAATGTTTGCTACAATATTAATAGCTCTGAAGAATGGGATAAATATAACAATGTATATCGAGAACGGAGATAATTTATCCCATATGAATTTCCTTCTCAGATATATTGAGCAGACTTTTGGAATCGTGGTTGGAACAGCTGAACGTCCATTTTCATTCTTGCCAGAATTTAATTGGCAAACAGCTGCCATATTGTATTCCTATATGGATGGATTTATTAGCGAAGCAGAATTTATCTACCATCAAAATAATGCTAATCAGCTAATAATGCTTGATCAGATTCATCCATTCATTAAACCAGTAGCAAGATTAATTGCAAAATATAATTTGCAGAATCATCCAGATATTGCTAGCTGGTTGAATAATTATATTAATATGGTCAAATCATACGGTGCAATAGTGCCAGGAAATATGATTACCATAGGAAAGGATGAATAGATTATGTTGCTAGCTGGAGACTACACATGTATTCCAGACATGAAAAATTTGCATGTATATAATCTATCATCTCTGGTTGAAGGATATCCCAAAGTGGATATCCTTCCCCCAGTAACACAAATAGATTATATGGATGAACTTGGGTTTGATATATCCTATTCTAATTATATAATGACAAATGATAATGTATTTTTTGAGTTCTTCTCAAAAATAATTTATCCATTATATAATGGAATAGATATTTATCTAATTATAACTCGAAATATTTTTTATGACAGAATTACAGAATCGTTGTTCAAGTTTATTCAACAAAGATATGGTTACCTATGTGCGATTATAAATGAAGTATCTGATATTGAAGATTTAAATCCAGATATCGGATTTACTACTGCTGGTATATTTAACTTGGACATAGATAAAGAGAGATTCAGTTTAATGTATACTTATAATAATATGACATCCGATGGTAAAATTGTAGGATATGATATTAATTAATATTATTTGGCCCTTCTATTTAATATAGAAGGGTTTCTTATTTTTAAATTATTGAAAAATTAGATAGTTTAAAACATGTACTTAAATGATATTTATAGGAGGATTCAACCATGCAAAAAACTTATCATTTATTACAAGATTACGATAAAATATTAAACTCTCATATGGAGAATGGCGAATATTTAGGAATAGGAGATAATGGCAAACTTGTATTTCGCGGTAATACTACTAAACCATATCATATAATTTTAAAAAGACATGGTCAATTTTTATCAAAAGAAATATCTTATATTTAGATAGGAGCTGATACTGATGAAATATGATGCTAAATATAAAAATTATTTAGCTCCTATACCATATCTAATATCCCATTATATATACGAGTACGATATATCTAAAGCAAATATATCTGTACTTTTTTATAAAGGGATAATAAGTAGGGAAGATTATGAATATATGAGCTCTCTCCCAAGAGAACAACGACAGGTTTATGTAGGATTAATGCAAAAAGATAAAGAAATAGCAAATGTTATTTCCGATGGTATAGCAGAATTTAGATATAGATTTTTAACTGAAAATAATATAACTGATGCTGAATTATTATCTGTTAAGAATGACGCTATATTTTTAATAGATAAAATACCTACAATAACTGTATTTGACGGAATTGAATTTAAAAGAAAAAATGTATATACCTCTTATTTTTATTTAAATAAACTGGAGGTGTATTATTATCTAAATCAAATAGAAGATAAAGAAATCATTGACATTAAAGGTATAAATGACGAAAAATTATTATTACACCAAAATTTTTTTATAGAATTTTTATGTAGCGTATTTGAATATCTGCAAACCAAACCAATTGATCATACAATTGAGTTGATTAATGCGTTTCATAACGCATATGTAAATAGGCAACTATCGATTGAGTTCTATAGAGAACTTAATGCAGATTCTTGTTATAGAATCAGCAGAAAGGATGGTACATCTTATTTATTCGAAACAATAAATGAAGAAAATATAAAGTATCTAAATATAAGTTTTAATTTAAATATTATTAGAGAACTATATTCTATAGTGACTAATATATATTTTAATATAAACAAAAATAAATAGAAAGAGTGGTGATTTATAATGTTGTCTGCCAGTGAAGCAAGAGAAAAACAAGATGAATTATATAACTCTCTCAAAACTGCAGAAATAGATAAACTACTCATGCATATCGAGAGTTTAATTAATTATGCTATAGAAAACAAAGTAGGAGCTAGATCTATTATAGTATCTCATTATATATTAAAAGATTACAGTATCGACACGATATATGATGTAATTGATAAATTAAGAAATGAGTATAATTATATTGTGAATCTTGAATATGAAGAATATCAATTTCTTAATTTAGTACGCAGATTTATATTTGGTAATAAAAATATTAAACCAATAATCAGATATATGAATATTAAATGGTAGGAGGTAATATTATGATAACTGCAGCAGAAATGAGAAAAAAGCAACTTGAACAATCAGAGTTTAACAACATTGATCAAGAACAGGTAACCGAATTGATGGAATTAATTGATACTCATCTTAATGATATCATTGGAAATAATCTAAACCTCAACTCGGTTAGACTGGATAGGGATGTATTACAGAATTTCAAAACAAACGTAATTTTATTCGTTAAAGATCGATTAATAAAAGAATACGGTTATAAAGTATCTTTTGTAATTTCAAGAGATATTAATCGGTCTGTTTTAAATATGACTATTGAATGGTAGTCATAAAAATACCCTATACGAGATTAACTCGTATAGGGTTTATTTTTTGTAATTGACAGTAAAAATACATGGTGCATATGCGTAGAGATGCACCATGTATTTACGGATAGGAGACTAACCAGTAATTGATGTAGAAAATGGATATAACAAAGGGACTGTCCAGATCTCTTGCTTACATTTATGTTTATTGTATATTAGAAATTAATTACATATTTTCACTTTGCTCAACTTCTTCATTTTCTAAATTCCAACCTAAAACTGCCATAAGAACTCGGTTGTTTACTATTTTTTGTATTTTCTCTTTATTCGGATCAAATACCAATGCTAATTGTGAATAAAATGCAGGGGACATGTTATATAAAACATCAACAGTGACGTCTTTAATTATCTTCGCTTGTTGCGCATTTGACAACACCCCTCTTTCGAATATGTCAGGATTGAAAATTCTATATTCATTAAGCCGTTCTTGTATGTATGAATCTAACAAATCGTAAATTCCGGTAATATTTCTAAACATTTCTGAATATAAAGCTATTTCTTGTAATTTTCTTCTTTTCTTTAATTCCTTCACGATTTGGAATCCTATAAATATTATACACCCCACTATTACTGTGGTTATGATTCCTAGTAGTATTAATATTAATATATATTCTATTGACATTTGATGACGTTACCTCCTTTAATAACTATTTACTTATAAGTTTGCATGGTATTAGAAAAACACTGGCCTATACGCCAGTGTTTTTAGCTAAATTAAATCTATTATTGTTATAAGCACATTCATTATAGTCTGACCAAACTCTTATATGCTCGTTTAGAGCTAATAACTTTTCATTTAATGTTGGATCATTATTATGCTCTATAGAAGTCTTTATAAAATAATATAATTTTTTGGCAATACCATATGTTATTCCATATTTATATTCCTCTAATAAATTCATCCAGAATCCAAAGCACATACTTGCTGGAACAAAGAATTCTTCATTATGATGAACCATCTGATGGGATGTTTTACACAGCATAACTAGAGGAACCATATTATTTTTATGAACTTTTTTAAGTTCTAAAACAAGATCAAAGGTAGATATTTTACCTTTAGTTGTTATAATATGATTTGTAATAATTAGAGCAATATCAAAAATTGTTAGACCATTATGATGCATTTCTACGGTAGCCATGTCGTTTGTAATATTTGATAGCATCTGGCATCTGTCTAAACCTAGTTCTATAAGATAAGATTTATAACCTGTATAAGTTCTACTATGTCTAAACCTTGATATTGCATTATCTAAAAATCTTTTAAATACATCCGCATCTGCATTTAACGTCTCCCTTGTTTGATAGAACATAATTGCATATGGTGCATTAGGGGACGAAATCATTGGATTGTAGTAATTATTATCGAAATATATATCAGGGAAATTACTCATAGTATTCCTCATCCTTCCTATTCGGTATTATATAAATGTTCAAATTATAATTATGGCTATAGTGTGCTATTTAGAATTAATTACTTTGCACATAATAGTAGGAGAAAATTTAAAGAGGTGAGATTATGGCAAATAAATATACTAAAATAGAAACCGATAACCCATTGCTGGACGAGATTGTATATAATTGTAAGCAATTAATGTCTAGCTGTATTTTAAAAGATGAAAAAAGTGCTGATAATGCCGAAACAGTAGAATCATTAAGAAATGCAAATATTTATATGTCTATAATTGAAGGCAGAGCCAAATTCGAATATTTTAAATTTACAATGAACGACTACTTCAAAGCCGGAGTTAGCCCAATATATATTGATGAATTTATGAGAAATCCAAATGCAATACCGGAATCGGTAAAGAATACTATGATTAAAAATAAATCATTAGAATTCAAAAATGAATATGTAGAAATTAATAATTATTATAGAAAATTAATGGGTCTTCCGGATTATGGTAGCACTGAATTTGTATATTTAACTGATGAGCAAATAAACTCTTTACCTATAGATGTGGATTATTCGATAGTGGGAACTCCTGTCCATCTTTTACCTGACTCTATAAAATATGTAATAGAAGAGTATGGTATATTAGATGAATTGATAGAAAAATACCCACAAATGCACTACTTAAAATATATTAATAAACACATAGACTTATATACTGCAAGAAAGGCTGAAAAATTTGGATTAATATATATAAATAGCTCTGGTATTGAGCCTACTTTATTAAATAGATTTAAAGAACTATTAGAAAAGAATAGAGTGTATATAATGAAAACATTAGATACTCAGGCATATTCATTCTATTCTGATTATTATGATAGATTTTTAATGATGATGATTATTGTACAAACTGTAATAGATATGATAAATGAATTACCGGAATATTATATAAGGAGAGATATATTTGATATTAGAACTATTGAATATTTCTTTGAAGCCAATGGTGTAGAATTCTTCCCTAATATACCATTAAAATACCAGAAGATTTTGGTTCAAAATTTAAATAGACTTATTAAATTTAAGTCAACAAGTACAAATATAGTTGATATATGCTCATTATTTGGATTTAGTAATATTGAAATATTTAAATATTATTTGTGTAAGATTAGAAATATTGATGAATATGGCGAATATATGGACACTGGGGATATAACAAAGGACTATGAATTAAAATTCCTCAAAGTTCCATTAGAGGCCCTTGCAGATGAGGCAGCAAAAGACCAATCCAATTTTGTAATTTATGATACAGTAATATCTAATGATCCATATTGGAATGGCCCGTATAGCTATGATTATGTAAAAAGAAAAATATTAGAGCATGAATTTAATATGGTTCGAAGCAAATATATTTCAATAGATACAGTATACTCTTTAACAGATGCTAGCTTTGAGCTTAGTTACTTTATAAATATGATTATGTTTAATGATATACCTAAAAATAATCTTAAATTTATTATACCATTAATAAGTTCTACCGAAGAGATAAATTTGATAGATGCATTTATCTTCTTGTATGCATTAATGTACGAATACAACGGAGTTACAGATAATATTATAATACAACCGTCTGGATATTTGAAGATAAAAGGCTTTAATTTTAAAGCAGATCTAACCAAGCTTGGCGAATATGTGATGAGTAAAGGCTACTCTCTGCAGGAATTAGGAGTAGATGGATTCCAAATACCTTCTGGCGGTATATTGACCTTTAATCAGCTAATATCCATTTTTATTAATAATAAAAATATATATAATCATATAATATATGAAATGGAGCACGCTGATAATAAAGAAATATACTTGATTTATAAATACTTGTATGATTCTTTAATGTTAACTGATCTTAACTTTGAATATTATTATGTAGAAGAACTTGGAAGACCAGCAGAAACATATACAGAGTTTTTGCAATATAAAAATAGGACATTGTATAATGTTCTTCAATCTATTAAAGAAGAGACAGATCCAGAGAAAAAATCTATAGATATATATAATATGATAACTAATATATCATCATTTATAACAGATTATATTGGTAGCGATCAATTGAGTCATATATTTATCAATTTGCCTACTGAATCTGGAGAGTATGTGAAGAATTACATGTATAAAATAATAAACTTCTTTAAGTCCTATAAGATAAGTATATTGGACATTCAAACAATATACAAATTGGACAAAGAAAATAAAGTATTTATATTTGATGATATATTTTATCAATACTATTTTATAAAGAAAGAAATTATAAAAGCATTGGACAAGAAAAAATATTTTACAACTTTATTTAAAGAAGACACAATGAAGATTATCGATGATTATATATTTAATTCTATACATAATTCGTTGGATAAAGTTCTGGTAGAGGACAAAGCGGATATTAAAGCAACAATGTCATATCCAGAATATATTAACGTATTAGATAAGTTTAAAGATTTTGCAGTATCTATATTTAGAGAGGACAAATTTAATATTACTGATCTAAAATATAGATATAACTATGTCTATAATTGGAGTATGAAATACGATATTATAGATACTACTGTTCTTAGTGCTGCATTTAATAAGAAAGAAATGATAGTACTTAATGAAATAATGGACATCTACAGAATATATAAACGATACTATACAGAATCAAATGATATTATAGACACATTATTATTTAATGCTAATATTCGAAATACAGACCATGTTATTATGGAAGATACTGCGTTTATTAATCCTGTATATTGATTTGTATCAATGTATTTAGCAAACATATTAATAAAGTATTGAGAAACTATCTTAGGAGGTTATATAAATGGATAAGAAGAAAATTATTTATGACAAGTATGAGCAAGTTGATTCCCACAAACTTTATAAGGGAAACGGTATTCAGAAAACAGATATTATAATTAAAGATGATATTACCGGAGAGGTACTATTCAGAGGTTCAAATAAAGTTATTTTAGCGGGTTCTGCATTTACCGCGTCTAAGCACTTTAATATTGAACCTGCTGTTAAGCTCCCTAATTATAATACTGCGTTGTCTCTGGACCAAACAGTTACTACACCTCCTGAATCCATCACTAAGGTAGTATTGTTTGGTGTTGGAATAGATGGATGTGGACCAGAAAGTTCTCAGATTTATGAAGTACAGTATTCTAAGTGGACCCCTCCAGGAATGCTTGTTCCATTTAGGTATGTAGATGCATCAGCAGATTTATCAACAGCTGAAAGGGCTATTTACTTTGGAAGAAAGACCTCAGGTGGCAAGATCGCTTATTATTTCAAAGCGTTTGAAGCTGAACCTGTTATGCATCAGCAATACATAGATGGTACCCCAATAGATTCCGGTATATATAATTCTTCAAATACAACCGACGTTGAAACTTATGTTGAATTAAGACTGAAAATAACTAATATTGACTGTAGAGAATATTTCAAAGCCACATCTGGAATTGCTACAGCAAAGATTAATAGTATAACATTGCTGACAGCATGGGAAAAGAAAATAAATAACTTCAAATACTATCAAGATATTCAACCTCTCACCAAACTGAATATTCAGAATGAGTCTCTGTTTGATGAGACAAAAGGTCTTGATATTATTTATCATATTTATTATTAATAATAAATAGGCTAGGTAGATTATCTACCTAGCCTTTATTTGGTCATATATTATAATCATGAATAATAAGGTATGATATATATCTGTATTAATTTAAATAAAGAAACAAATAAATCGAGTCTATTAGGAATTAAAGAATTTAAAGAGGTTGATGCCTATATTTTATGAAGACAAAGCTTAATTTATATACGATGTATAGTCGTATGATAGACTGTTAATATAATAAATAGTTGCAGATGAATGCTGCAACTATTTATTTTTTCTAATTGAACTTATATGTAATATTAAAGGAGGTATTAATATGGCTGATAAACGAATATCGAGGCATATTACCAAGCAAGAAGATATAAATTATTTAATTAATATAACAGAGGAAATGATTGGAACTTCATTCATAATGGAAACGTTTGGTGAATTTAATGGAAAAGCTAGATTTCATCCATACGATACTTTCTATGTTCCGGTGGGTGCTTACGGTAGAGAGGGTAAGAAAAATACAAAACCTTGTTTAACCACCGTAGGTCTTTGGATATTTAATAAGTACTGTATTGAAAAAGACTTACTGGATTTATTTGGTTACATAAATTATGAACTAAATAAAAAGAAATTTAATGCCCTAGTTGCCAGAATAACAGATGCTGTTATGGAAGATGATTTGGAGCTTATAGTATTGGATAGATTTCTGCAGAAATCTCAAAAGTTAATGCCTATGTGTACTATCCTAACTCCAAATCATACAGAAAAATTCTTAAGATGTACAAAGGAAATAAATAAGAAAAAGAAAGAATTAGCTAAAAAATATGCTAAAGAAATAGAAGCCGGTGATCCAGTAATAGCTGAAAAAATGGAAAAAGAGTTACTGGATTTTGCAAGGGAATATCTTAAAGATGATCCTTCTATGGACCTATATACATCTGGGGCTCGTTCATCATTTGAAAATCATTTCAAAAACATGTATGTGATGAAAGGTGCTGTAAGAAATCCAGATCCAAATGCAGAAAAACAGTATAATATTGTATTATCAAATTATGCAGATGGTATTTCTAAGGAAGATTATGCTATCATAGCAAACTCTCTTGCAGCAGGACCTTATTCCCGTGCAAAGAAAACAGAAGTTGGCGGATATTGGGAGAAATTATTTGTGTCAGCATATCAACATTTAAGACTAGATCCTCCAGGTTCTGATTGTGGAACAGATGATACTATTGAAGTATATATTACCGAAAGGAATTATAGAGATTGGATGTATTGCTATATTAGAAAGAGAAGTGGAGAATTGGTTCAACTCAATTCAAAGAATTATCAAGAATTTTTAAATAAAACAGTAAACTTTAGATTTGCGTCTTTATGTGAATCAAAGACTGGATTCTGTAATAAATGTGTCGGAGATTTATTCTATAAATTAAACATCATCAATATAGGTGCGGCAATGGCCAAAATTCCATCTACTTTAAAGAATAGATCAATGAAAGCTTTCCATGACTCAACTGTAAAGACTACAGAAATAGATGTTGAAAAGGCATTTGGATTAAAGTAATTTTATAAGAGATAGACAAATGTCTATCTCTTTTTATTTTCTAAAATCATCTTAACTACTAATTTAAATATAATAATAGAAAAGGTGGCTAATTATGGAAAATAAAAGAAAGATTCTGCATATATCTCATATACAAGATTTAGATGGAAAAATGGCACCGATACTTACAAAAATACTTTATCCATCACATGAAATTGAGGTTTTATTATTAAATAATAGTGAAATGAATAAGGTTATTATTGATAAATTAAATACATGTGAATCAGATGTTTATGAGAAAATTATAATTACAGATCTTGGTATCAATGAAGAAGCGTTTGATTTGGTGGCAAATCTACAGCAGAAATTAAATATTTCATTTTATGATCACCATATTAATAGTATAAATAATTGCAAGAGACATGCGTTTCCTAAATGGGCTCATGTTACCGATATATACTCAGCGACCCTTATTTATGTTTTATATCATAATCATTCTCAATATTTTAATGAAAGAATGCATCTACTTGCAATTAATGTGAGTGATTATGATACATTTAAATTCAAAGAAAATAATAATAAAGATGCTGAAAGGTTAAATGTATTCTTCAGTATTTGTAGTTTTGAAGAATTTGAAAGATACGTGATTGATTATATTACACATAAAACTGATTACATATATCAAGAAGGCAAAGCTGCAGTATTAGATTATATATTTGAAAATAGACAAAGATTTATTGATGAGGTTCAAAAGACCGCAAAAATTATTGATTTCTATGGTAGAAAATGTGCGGTATCTTTTACAGATCATTTTGATTATGTATCCGAATTAGGATATCAAATATGTGTAAAACATCCAGAAATAGATATATTCATGTCCGTTAATCCAAGTAATCCGAATGTTCAACTTAGATCAAGAAAAGAAGAAGCAAATCTATATGAACTTGCTAAATCATTAGGTGGAGGTGGACATGCATTTGCAGCTGGATTTCCATTTAAGATGGATGTGTATATTGATATACTTAAATTATGGGCCGAGTCAAATGAATATTTAATGTAAACTGATTGGTGGGATAGTATGACTATCCCACCATTTATATGTAAATTGTAAAATTGATATTATATAATAATATATTATAGAAGTGAAATAAAATAATAATATTTAAAAGGAGAGCCAAGTTTATGTATAACAAGAAATATACAAATCCAATGGAAAAGGTAATAAAGGAATTTAAGGAAAGAAAGCAAGATCCTATTTTGGGTATATTGCCCAATAATTTAAAAGAGATAGTTAGCATTGATATAAAAATATTTGCATTACAGGTGATTGGTATACCGGAAGGACATACCGGCAAATATCCGAATATGGATATCACATTTACAAACCTGATTAAATATATTATCGATAATCAGGAAATCAATGAAGAGACAGAATCTCGGATTCTTAAATCTTTATTTGAAGCTATAGTGGAAGATTGGAACGATGTATATTTTACATCTTATACCTATTTTTCCGAATATAGAAATATATTAAGGAAATTCATACTCAGACAGAATGTCACACTGAATGAAATTATTGATGCATATAATCACTACAATGAACAAGCGAAAGATGCTAAATTTGTTCTAGATTCGGAAGAGTATGATATGTATTGCAAAGATAGGATAGAACTCCCCAAGCGCAATATTGATAGTTTTTATAATGATAAAATAGAGGAATAAGCATCCGGCTTATTCCTCTATTCTCAATATAATATACATAGGAGGTTATAATATATGAAAATTAATATTACAATTGAAGGATATTCTGATACATTATATGATCAGAATGAAAAGGCTGTAAATTCTGAAAAAATGGAGAAGATAACCATTGAGGTAGATGCCCAACCAAATGAGGTTACTGAAGTGCTCAAGAATCTTAATATATTTGAAAAACATCATAACTTCACACGCATGGAAAGCATCGATGCTCCGGAAGAATTCAAAGACAGAGAATTCTACAACATTATCAAGAATCTATTACCAGTTAATGTCGATGATATGACAATCGAGGAATGTGAGAAATCCTGCTCAAGAATATTATCTGAAATTGATATCAATTATTTCAATCAAGATAATTTGGATTTTATACCGTTTGTCACTATATATCAGGACATAAAGAATAAAAATGTGGGAGGTGATATCAACGCTAATATAATATTTATAAAACAATGTAAAGCTGCGATTGATGAATACGAATCAATGCATAAAGAAAAAGCCTAATTCATACCGGATAGGTAGAATCAGAATTAATCTAAAGGGGTAAGTTAGAGCTTACCCCTTTTTATTTTTTGTTAAATCCATATGTACATTTTAGTAACCTAGTTAAAACAAAAAAATATTTATATAGAAAGGATGAATTTATATGACTTCTGGAAGAGTAGTTATTAAAAAGGACGGAACCAAAGAACCTTTTAATATTCAAAAAGTAATTGTGGCTGTAAATAAGTCTGCATATAGAGCCATGACACCTTTTACTCAAGAAGAAATAGATAAATTATGTGAAATAGTATGTGGATTAGTTGATACGATTGAAGGTGATGTAACCGTACCCCAGATGCATAATATTGTTGAAAAGGCATTAGAAGAGGTTAAACCTTCAGTTGCTAAAAGTTATAGAGATTATAGAAATTATAAGCAAGATTTTGTAAAAATGATTGATGATGTGTATAAGAAGGTTCAATCAATTATGTACATTGGAGATAAATCCAATGCAAATACAGATTCCACTTTAGTATCTACAAAGAGATCTTTGATTTATAATGAATTTAATAAAGAATTATATCAAAAATTCTTCATGACTACTGCAGAGCTTCAGGCTTGTAGAGATGGATATATTTATGTGCATGACATGGTATCCAGAAGAGACTCTATAAACTGTTGCTTGTTCGATATAGAAAATATCTTAAATGGCGGTTGGGAGATGGGCAATCAATGGTATAATGAACCCAAGACTTTGGATGTTGCATTTGATGTTATTGCCGATATTACATTCTGCGCTGCAAGCCAGCAATACGGCGGGTTTACTCTACCTCAAATAGAGAAGGTGCTAGCAAAATATGCTGAGAAATCATATAATATGTATTATGATGAAGCATATAAATTATACATGGATGAAGTTGAATATCTAAATTCTAAAAATGTATTACTTCCTCTTGAGGATTCATTGAATTTATTCGAAAGATATAAGAAAAAAGCAAGAGAATATGCATTGAAAAAAGTCCAGAGAGATTTCGAACAAGGTTTCCAAGGTTGGGAATGCAAGTTTAATACAGTATCTTCTAGCAGAGGAGATTATCCTTTTATAACAATTACATTTGGTACTGGAACTTCATTATTTGAGAAAATGGCAATATTTACCGCACTTAAAGTAAGACAAGAAGGTCAAGGAAAACCTGGATTTAAGAAGCCTGTTTTATTCCCTAAATTGGTATTCTTATATGACGAAAATTTACATGGACCTGGAAAGGAACATGAAGATTTGTTTGATGCTGCTATTGAATGTGTGACTAAGACCATGTATCCTCATATGTTAAGTCTAACAGGTGATGATGCTTTAGTTAGTCATATGTATAAGAAATATGGCAAAGTAATATCTCCAATGGGATGTCGTGCATTCTTATCACCTTATTGGGAAAGAGGCGGCTTCAAGCCTGCTGATGAAAATGATGTTCCAATATTTATTGGTAGATTTAATATGGGTGCAATAAGCCTTAATCTTCCTATGATTTTGGCTAAATCAAGAGAAGAAAATAGAGATTTCTATGAAGTTTTAGATGAATATCTAGAATTGATTAGAAATTTACATAAACGTACATACGATTATATTGGAGAATTTAAGGCATCAACAAATCCTCTTGGATTCTGTCAAGGTGGATTCTATGGTGGATATTTAAAACCTAACGAAAAAATTAGACCATTACTTAAATATGCAACTATGTCATTTGGTATTACAGCTTTGAACGAACTACAGGTTTTATATAACGGCAAGAGCCTCGTTCAAGATGGAGAATTTGCATTAGAAGTAATGAGGTATATAAATAAAAAGCTTGATGAATTTAAAGCTGAAGACGGAATATTATATGCTATATATGCTACTCCTGCTGAATCATTATGTGGTACACAAGTTCAGCAATTCAGAAAGAAATATGGAATTATTAAGGGAGTATCAGATAAAGAATACTTCTCTAATAGTTTCCATTGTCATGTAACTGAAAATATTAGTCCTATCGAGAAGCAGGATTATGAGAAGAGATTCTGGGATCTTCATAAGGGTGGAAGAGTTCAATTCTTCAGATTCAGTAAAAAATATAATAAAGAAGCTCTAAAGAATATCTTTAGACGCGGTATGGCTATGGGATTCTATGAAGGCGGAGTTTGTCCATTAGCATATTGCGAAGATTGTGGCGCAGAAGTAGATTCTACCACTGAATGTACAGAATGTGGAAGTCCTAATCTTACAATACTTGATATTGTTTGTGGATATCTTGGATATCGAAAGATTAAAGGAGACACCAGATTCAATGATGCTAAATTAACAGAGGTTCAAGAGAGAGTATGTATGTAAAATTACAGGGTAGAGAAATCTACCCTGTAATTATATATTATTTTTATGAAATATATTAAATTAGGAGGCATAAATATGATGGAATCAGAAAAAACTACTTTTGAGTCGTTCTTTGATTGGGAGAAGACAATGGAAAAAGATAAAGCATATTCTGCTTTATTAAAAATAATAGAGAAGAAAATTAGTATATCTGGTGAAGAAATAAAGAAAATAATAAATTTCTTAGGACCTAATTATATATCTATAATTAAGATATTTTATAGACAGTATATGATGGATAAAGAAAATGATATTATAAAAGACGATATGTATTATTATCTAATAAAAACCAAAGACAGACTATTAATAAAAAGAGATAAATCGAAGAGTCCAAAAAATATTAACAGAGATGATAATACATACGAGGCAGATTAATATATCTGCCTTTATTTTTTTTAACATTATATTAATGGGGGTGGATATATTTGAAAAGATATGCATTTTCTATATCTAATTTTATATGTCAGGAATGCGGATTCTCATTCCCATTACCTAGAAAGAAGGTTCGTACGAGAGAAAAGGGTCATATAAAAGATTTATATTGCGCAAAATGTAAACGAGTTACTAAATTTAAAGAGATTAGAGAATGTGATTTAATTGATGAAGACACCTTTGTATTTGATACAATAACAGGATAGGAGTTATTCCTATCCTGTAAATTTTGAGTTTTATAAGCATATATTATAAATGTGAAAATAAAGAATTAATTATATGAGGAGGCTTGTTTTTATGAAATCAACAAACAATAATTCAAAGGTATTTTTAAAGATGGATGATTTTTACACTAATGAAAGGAAAGGTAAAGAAAAAGTAAATTACAATAATCCGGAATTCAAAAGATATCGTATGCTACACGAAGGAAGAATACAACATCTTGATGAGATGTATATATAAATAAAACAATTGGCGTTATTTAATAACGCCTTATTTTTTCTCCAAAATAGATATTTAATTTTCTGAAAACAATATATTAATTTGTAATTATATATTATAGATACGAAATAATTAAAAGGAGGGACAAACAAAAAAATGGTAGAAATGGATAATGAGAGAAAGGGTTTAGATATTACTATATCTTACCCATATAGTCCAGATTATTATTATGAGACTATTTTGGAGAGAATAAATCTCGATACAGAAAGAGAACAAGATATTCTATCAGGTAAGGGATTTATAGTATCATCTCCCAAAGGTATTATAAAAGATATTAAAGATCCCAATGGAATATTCAGTCCAAAATTTGGACAGACATTATCAGATCTTAATCCATTTATAGATAGATATAAATGCGAATGTGGAGCATTAAGATCACGTATACATTTTGGTATCGTATGCAAATATTGCGGAACACCTGTAAAATATGTAGACGATGATTATAGTTTCTTTGGGTGGCTTGTACTTAAAAAGCATTATATTATACATCCAAATCTTTATAAAACTATTGAAGCTTTGATAGGGTATCAAAGATTAATAAACATAATTTGTATTGAAGAACTTATAGACAAAGATGGTCATCCTAATAAGAAAACAAAGAAGAAAGAGAGGGGAAAACTTGAACCTTTCTATGGAATAGGAATGATCGAATTTAAAGAAAGATTTAAAGAAATTATCGATTATTACTATCAGAAAAGTGTAAATAAAGCATCTAAAAAGGGTTATTACGAAGAGATAATTAGAGATATGGACAAAGTATTTTGTCAATCTATACCTGTATTTACAACTCATCTAAGGCCATTTGATGTTTCTGATAAAAGAGATTTTAAATTTGAGGGAACCAATGGTATATATAATATGATGAGTAAACTGGTAGCAGTAATAAATAATGATTCTTTGAAAATCTTTAGAAAGAAGAAAGAAAAGAATCAGGCATTATATGACTTGCAAATGAAATATAATGAACTGTATGATGAGATTGATAATATCTTGTCTGGCAAGAAAGGTAATATTAGACAATTAGCCGGCGGTAGATATAATTTCTCATCAAGAAATGTAATTGTTCAAAATCCTAAACTTAGGATTGATCAAGTTACATTACCGTATAAGTGTTTAGTAGAACTTCTTCAGCAACAAATTATAAATGTTCTGCAGAAGTCTTATAATATGTCTTATAATGACGCTTATACAATATGGTATAAAGCGAATATTGAAAAGGATGAATTGGTAGTCCAAATTATAAAAGGATTAATGTTTGCAAATCCTATGGGATTACCAATTATTCTAAATAGAAATCCAACCATTGCTAGAGGAGGCATTTTACAAGTATTCTGTGTTGGAATGACCGATACTTATACTATGGGAATTCCACTTCAGATATTAAAATTGCTTGCTGCTGATTTCGATGGTGATGTGTTGAATATATTTTATATAATAAACAAAGCATTCTATACAAGAGCATTTCAAGTACTTAATCCACGCAATTCAATGTATATTAGTAATAATGATGGTAAGTTGAATATGGATGTAGTACATCAAAGAGATACTATTATCAATGCTAACACATTAGTTAGACTTGGTAGGAAGAACTATTCAGAAGAGCAATTAGCAAAAATAAAAATGCTAAAAGCTAAATACTCTTAGTAATAAAGTAGTAGGCATCCATAATGGATGCCTACCTTTATATATTTAATAAAATAAAGGAGGATAAAATGTGCAGATTTAGAAAAGGTGACACAGTAGATTGTATGAAGGGAATGGTATTCTTTGTCAATTTAGGAGATGAGAATGACACTAAACATGGTACTATAATGAGAAAAGTAAGACCATGTGTTATTGTATCTAGGGATGAAGGATTTAACGAACTCAACCCTTCAAGATATACCGTAATCCCTATTACAACTAGGGAGGAAGGCTATATCTTTAGTATTACAGATGTATTATTTACATATGGTGGTTGCCATTATGCTGCAATAGTCGACCATATTATAACAGTATCACACTTAGATATCAAAGGTTATAAATATACTCTTAATAAGAGTATAATGGAAAAAATTGATAAAGCAATCCAAGTACATCTTGGTTATGCTTCACCTTCTATACTTGATATAACGGAGGATGATTTAAAGGATTATAAAGAGTATAAACAAGAAAAAGAAAATAAACATCTTAAACTTGTAACAGAAACAACACCAACAAATTCTGATATTGATGTAACAACTAAGGAATCCGATATCGAATCTGGTAATAAAGAAGAAGATGATAGTGTATTATTAGATGAACAAGTACCAAGCAGAGAATCTATGCGCAAGAGAAGCCCTAATAGTTGGAATTATAAAGAGATCGAGTATTTCTTAAATCAATTTGAAACTAACAGCACTGCTCAAGTTGCTGCAATGTTTGGTATCAATATGAAAAAGATTTATCAGGTTAAGCATAAATTGAAGAATAAGCTTATCGAAAGAGATAAAGTTTGAATAATATATTATTGAATGTACCGCAACAGATAAAAGTAGGGATAGAGGTTTAACTTCTATCCCTTTCTTTTTTATCATTTTCATTATTCTTTTTAGCTTTTTCATAAGCCTTATCGAATTTATCAACATCTTTTTCTACTGAATAGAATATTTCTTTAAGATTTCCTCCACTCATTAATGTATATATAATAATACTATAAGCTTTACTTACTGCAGTATGTTTATAATTTTCTGCTTCTTCCCTAAGAGAGTCTATCTGACCTTCAATATGGTTAATATTTATCAGTATCTCTTTTTTAAGTTTTGGATCTATATCTTCTTTTTCTAGCTCTCTTCTTAAATATCCTATTTGATCATATACTCTTAACATAGTGTCTGGATGAGGATCGAACAAATTATCCACAATATAGAATGGAATCATTGTTATAGATAATAAAGTACCAAGTAGTGGAGTTTTTGAAATTAATTTTCTTGTTTCTATTCCTCCATCTGAATTGCTTAATTTTATTATTGCATTGGTAAAATCAGGACCTAGTCCGTATATTGTTGGTAAGTTATCTGATACTTTTTCATTTGCATGACCGCTTATTAAAGCAAGAATTGATATTGGATCAAGCAGCATACTTAATTTATTTAGGAAAAAATTACGTCTTCTCTTTTTACTAGCTAATAACCATATAGGCTCAACAACAGTTAATACATTTGCAGCTATATCAGAAGACATTCCAGCAACACCTTTAAAAAATCTAACAAATGCATTTATTGGGCTATTTTTCTGCAATGTTTCAGAAACAACTTCTGCATAAATTCTTGATGTTATATTAAATGATAATGCTATTTCTCTAAGACCTGTATGATCTAAGAGATTAAAAGGATTTAAAATATTTCTAATTGCTATAAGAATAACCCTTGGAACTGCAAATACTCTATTTACAAGTTCCATTACAGCAACTCTACTATCTATAGCACCTGAGAAATTATGTCCTATTTCATGAAGAATAATGGCCATAATTTCTTTATCAGTATATTCAGAATCAAATATTAAACCAGAGAATATATATACACAGCATACATAATTAGATTTATCATCATATTTAAATCCCACATTCGTAACTCTTATATCTCTCGTTATTTTACTTCCTGGTCTATTACCTATAGCGATAGTAAAAGCATTCTGCACAACACTAGGATCAATAATAAGAGAAAAAGTTCCAAATCCGAAGAATTTTTCTACTAATCTATTGAATAGTAATAAATCTGGATCTGTGTTTATATTCTGCATATACATACTATATTTATTTCTATCGATATATTTTGATCTGAATTTTCCCAACTGGTTTATTATATTTTGAAGCTCGTCAGAAAGACCAAAATAAATTTCATTGATTGCTAATACGCTCATTTCTGAGAGATATGTTTCGTCATTATTTTTATGTACACTATACACACCCATCGCTTATTCCTCTCCCTTTTTGAAATTATTATATTTATGTTAAACATAAATATAATATAGAAAGAGGGGTGTTAATATGGATTTACCTATTAAAACTGAATATAAAACTCTAGAAGCTAGTTTATGTATTCCTTCTGCAATACATGGTTATTCATTAGCCGTTGAATATATGAAAGAATGGTTTTTAGATAAATTTGATAAAAATTATTTTAAAACCATCTTTATTAATGGAAAACATATATTAGATGATTATAGGAGATTTAGTATAGGAGATTTAATAAAAAGAGAAAAACCTGCGGTAGCTATTACTCCTGTGATTAATCTTGAATATGATAGAAATATGCAAGATTCTTACATGGGAGGGAAAGATATAATTATAGCTAAATTTAATCATGAAAAATCATTCTTAAAAGATTATGAAAGAGGAATATTTTTAGGATTAAATTTAAGACAACTTGAAGTTGGATTTAATTTTAAAGTAAGAGTAAGCACAAAAGCACAGCAGATTGATTTATATAGGCATATGGAGATGGCATTTAGAATAGGATATACTCAATACGAATACATAGCTGTAGATTTCCATATTCCTATGGAATTAATGCTTAATATAGCATGTCATGCTGGATTTACTATTGAAAATGATAAAATAGTGGATTTAATAGGGTTTGTAAACTACCTCAATTCGATATCAGAATTTCCAATAACTTATAAACTTAGAACTATAAACGGAAATAATGAATTTTTCTTAAGAGTTCCAAATGTATATGTGCATATATCATGTTTAGATAAACTTCAAGCTGATGATGGTGAACGTGAAGGTGCTACAGATAACAACTTTCATGTAGAAATGAATGCTGTATTAAAAATGATGGTCCCTCATTACTATGTATATAAATCCATACAGAAAATGGTTAAATTTGTTCCTACATTGGATTCAAATGTGTTTGGTATATATACATTTAAAGTATTTGATATACCAGAAGTGAATAGTAAGAAATGGAATAAATATATTATTACAGCATACGAATTTGATAAAGAAGAACTTTATCAGCAAAACATTCAAATTGATATAAGCAAGTTATTTAATAAAGAAATGAGAAAAGTAATAGATAAACATATACAAATGGGAATTTCACCAGCTTTATTTATGGAAATCGTATTATACAATTATGATGCAGATTCTGAATGTACAGTAGATTGGATCAATCTAAAAATAATAGTTCCAAAAGCTATTTCTGGAAGGATTCATATCGCAATATATCTGGATCATAATTACTATAATTCTCAGAAAATATAAAAGGAGGGTAGTAGACAAATTGTCTACTACCCTAATTATTATTCAGTAATTTCTTCTTGAGGAGTTTCCTTTGTGTCATTTTCGATTTCTGCTGCTGTATCTTCTACAACATCCACCAATTCTCCTGTACTGGTATCTTCTGCAGTATCAACTACCTCATCATTTTGCACGGGTTGCTCATCAACCTTAGTGGATTCTTCTACAGCTTCATCAAATTCTACAGCTTCTGTATTTTCTATAGGCTGTTCACTAGAAGCTTCTTCAGTTTCAACATTTTTTACAGGTTGTTCATCAACCTCTGCAGTTTCTTCAACTGTATCGCTAGTTTCAGTTTCAATCTGAGCATCTTCAGCATTATCAGAACCTTCTTCAGAAGATGTTTCTTCTACTGCCGGTTCTACATTTTCTACTGATTCGTCAACAGATGAATCTTCATTATCTGCACTGTCATCGACTGACGGATCATAGTCTTCTTCTGAAGAATCAACATCTTCATCAAGATCATCATCAGTATCATCATCTTCGTCTGTAATAAGATCAAGCAAATGTTCTTCAAACATATCTGCCAGCTTTTTACCGTCATAACCGAACAGACCTAAGACTGCATTAGCAACATATCCCATATTTTCCAGAGTTACAAACTTCATCAAATTCTCCGGAATTGGTATATTATTTTTAATAATATAAATATATAACTTTTCCTGAACGCATTCATTAACAAGCTGGATAAATTTATCGTATGTATTGCATTTTTGGAAAAGTTCATCGGTAAATATACCTCGAAGCACTTCAGAAACATTCTTATCTGCAACAATGCAATTGATCAATGCTTCAAGAGAATCTGTATTTACCTTTTTATCTTTGAGTGCTTTAAACACTTTTATGCCGGCTCCAGCAGCCACAAGAATAGCAATAATAATTGTCATTGCAAGAGTAAGTGTACTATTTCCATTTGAAGATAGTAAAGTAAACATATTAAAATCCTCCTTTATAAAATTAATATTTTTATTTTTATTACAAAAATGTTTAAGTGTTAGTAAAATATCGCAATAAAGAAGTATAAATATTATTATAAATTAATGTATAAAAAACAAATATTGGGTATAGGATTTCTCCTATACCCCTTATTTTTAATCTTTTACAAAGAAATCATTATTACGATCAATATAATCCACACAATTAGTGAATTTTATAGGATTAGCTGTTGTAAATACAGCATTATTAGTATTATCAACAACTTTAATCCTCTTACAATCATTAAAGTCTGTTAAGAAATGATTCATTGTAGTCAAATTATCAGATATAAATGTATTATGCTCTACCTGAATATCTCTGTGAGGAGTTCCATTATTAGAGATAGCATATACACCAACAGATTTAAAGAACTCGCATACTGCCACAATATTATTAGCAATTCTAATCTGCTCACAATATGAATTTTTTCCATTGCTAATATATGAACCATCTGCTTTATATTCTTTAGCGTTATTGAAAATGCGCACAAATCGAGCATAGTTTTCAACTATATTATCTGTAATTTCTACATTCTTAAAGTTTATTGCATGTACAAATATACCATAAGAACCATTTCCTCCAATACCTTTGGCAATATTTTTGGAAATTATAATATTTTTTGATTTATTTTTGCTATTTGGCTGAGTATGTGTTCCGATTGCATTCAGAGGTGCAGGATATCTGTCACTCTTGTCAAATACACAACCAATAATCTTTACACCATCACAACATTCCAAGTCATAATATGGTGAACCAACAGGAAATTCAGGTAATGTTTCATGACATGCAAAGTCTATTTGTACGGCTTCTCTATATACAGCATCAGGATTAAGCTTATATCCATAGAATTTACAATTAAGCAATGATACATCTTTTGATGCATTAATTTCAACGCCGTGTGATCCCAATATATCCTGTAATATCATATCTTCGAATGTTACATTTTTTGCTTTAAATATGTAGGTCAAATTACCATATGCTGTATCTGACAATTTTGGACCTTGCCCTATAACTGTTCCACCTCTAACAGTTATATTTTTAGATCCTGGCCTGGTTCCAAATACAGGAACTTTTGCTTGTCTATAAATTCTTGCTCGTGGAGACATTATTAGAGTTGTATTATCTCCAAGCATTACGGTTTTGTCTATATGATATTCTCCGTCCATTAGAAATATTAAGCCTTGTTGATCTACTAATTCTTGTAAATATGCAGAAGTGAATGGCATAGTTTTGAACCTCCTTTATTTATTATAAACCATACATTTGTTTTATTTTTTCTGCTTCCTGTAATGACGCTTCCATAACGGCGTCAAAATCTCTTTTAAGATCTTCAGGAAGCTCAATTCCAAAATATATTTGTCTTATTTCATCTTTATTAGTACATCTTCTGATCCAAGTATTTAAAGCATTACAATATGTTATATTGTACAATATAAACATATCAGCTGCCAAAGATATGCGGACTATATCTTTAGCAGAATATAATCTACATTGATTAGAATCTGAATGATAAGGAGCATATTCTGCACCTTTTTCTACCTTATCCAAAAGTTTATCAATATTTTTCTGATCCTTAATTGTTAAAGAGAAGTGCTCAACTCCAGTTGATAGTTCTACATCTACACCTGCATCAATAACTGCATCACATTGTTTACCAACTCTTGATATCTGAAGTTGCTTCATTTCTTCTAATGACAATCTATTCTCATCAATCACAGGATCAACTTTATTAATTATATAATTAATTTTTTCTATTAATTCATTAGAATTATTATTATCCACATATGACGGATTTAAATAAAATCCTTCTTCATTCGTATAACAATATCTCTGAGGAACTATTCCTTCAGGCAATGAATCAACTGTCTTTATTTGCAGCGTTTTATCTGCAAATACAACACCATTTCCAACATGTATACCATCTGACTTTATTGTTGCTTCTGTTGACATATAGACAACAACATTGTTTTTATTTACCAATAAATAAAACATATATACACCTCCCTAATTATTACTTAAATGTTAAGAGAATACACTATAGAGCATTTGCTCTATAGTGTATAATTTATTTTTAAACTGCAGCCTTAGCACTTCCAAAACATTGAGCTGTACAATTACCATAGCATGTAGATGAACAGGTTGTATTGCAACTATCTTTACATGCTCCACTACATGATGAACTACATCCTGAGCATTGTGTACTGCATCCTGAACATCCTGAACATCCACCACCGCAAGTTCCAGTACATGTTGTACCACAGCCAGATGCACAATTTGCTCCGCATCCTGTACAAGCGTTACCACATCCAGTACATCCTGAACATCCAGAACAAGAAGTACATCCATTTGTACATGTTCCACCACATCCACTAGAACATCCTCCACATTGTCCTGAGCATGAGTTTTCGCATCCTGAGCATCCAGATTCGCATGATGTACCACAGCCATTAGAACATGAACCACTACATCCACCGCATACACCTGAACACGAAGTACATCCACCACTACACGAGTTTCCACATCCATTTGAACATGTAACTCCACACCCAGTACATCCGGCACATCCAGAACATCCAGTACATCCACCACAAGTACTACCACATGCTGCGCTACATCCTCCACATTGTCCACTACATCCTGTACAACCATTGCATCCGGTATAACATCCTGTACAACCAGTGCATCCGCTAGAACATGCATTTTGACATCCACCACTACATCCAGTTGAGCATCCACCTTTACATGAACTATCACAACCTGTACAATTGCTACATCCGCTACATCCCATACATCTTGCGCTACATCCAGCACATCCACCACTACAGTTAGTTCCACATCCACCGGAGCATGTACCACCACAGTTACCACTACATCCAGTACATCCACCACATGATGCAGTACATCCAGAACAAGATAGAGAACATCCAGAAGAACATGAACCTCCACATCCACCACCACATGAACCTCCACATCCACTGGAGCATGAACCACCACAGTTACCACTACATCCAATTGAGCATCCACCTTGACATGTACCACCACACCCAGTACATCCATAACATCCACCAGAACATGAAGAACACCCTGTGCATGCGGTGCATCCGTAAGAACATGATGCACTACAACCGCTACACGATGAACCACATCCAGTACATCCACCACCGCATCCACCTGCACATCCACTACATGCACTACTACAGGCGCCACATACATCGACGCATGCACCAACACATCCGCCACATGCTGCAGTACATCCAATACAAGATCCAGAGCAACCAGAACATCCTGAACATCCGTTTGTACATCCACTACCGCATCCACCTGAACATGCGCTTCCACATCCACCTGAACATCCAGAGCATCCGCTTGAGCATGTAGCACTACACCCAGCACATGCATTTCCACATCCAGTACATCCGGTACATCCTGTACAACCATTACATCCACTAGAACCTGTACATCCTGTACAACCTGTACAACCTGAACATGTAACAGTACATGTTCCTACACATAATCCGCTACATGCTCCTCTACAACTAGTTGGGCTATCCTTTCCAGTACCTTCGGTGGCAAGTTTATCTACAAATTGTTCTACTGCATCCAAATCTATTATAGGTTCTCCAGAGTCAGGTATTTCATTATATCCTGGGCCTATATCAGCAATATTTAATAATGGCTCCAATATTATTCGTATTTCTTTTGTAGTTATATCTGCATTTGATGCCGGTCGACTAAAATCGTAGGCTGATGAGGTAAATGCCGACATACTACCATAACCAGATGATCTTCTGCTCATTTCTGTTCTTACTTTGTTTTTTAGAGCAACTAATTTATCTATATCTATAGTATTATATAGCGCCATACTTATCCTCCTTTACATAAATATATATTAATATATTGTTATACATAATCGACCAGCTCGGATATAAATAAAATGGATAGTCTAGAATTAACTAGACTATCCAAATTTGATTATTTATCATAATCATCTGGTCTATTATCGTTTACTATTACGGTCTGTTCATTATAGGGCTTAGACATATCTTTAAGCATGTCTAATTCATCTTGACTTATAATATCTAATGCCCACTCGTCTGGACACCACAATTTGAATACTTTGTTCATATTCTTTTCTTTATAATATTTATTCCAGAAATAAACATTAGCAAGGCTTCTTGCTTTATGCATTATACATATGTAAGTAGCTCTACTATTAGGAGTTCCAAATTCCTGATAATTATATGCACTACACCAACTACATCCATCGGCTATAGGACAATAAAAACATTCATCTGTCGATTGAGATCTTCTGTTAATACAGTTTAGACACTCTATTCTATCTTCTGTAATTTTATCGTATCCAATGCCATTATTTACATCTCCTATATAGTAAGGTTCAGCATCATCTCCCAATGAGCTTTCCATATATCTAATGCATGGAAATAGTCGACCGTCAGGATCTATAGACAACATATAGCCTGTTCCACCACAGTTATGAACTACGGCACCATTTGCAATATATGAGTGAACTTCATCTACAGTAATATTATATACCTCATACGGTTCTTCATCTGTTATTTTTACAACATCTGTCCAAATCATTTCATGTTCTTTATATAATAAAATTAGATCACCATATTTAATATCTGAGATTTTTACCCATTTCGGATCTTTATATTCATTATTATCCGATTTACATCTTACCAAATATGGATGGTCTTTCGTGGTATATGTTTTTTCCATCCCTTCAGCTTGTATGGAAGCTGTATTATTTGACATTCGTTTCATTACATTAATTACCTTATGATACTCCCCATCAGCACCTATAACTTCATCGCCGATCTTTATTTCTTCAATTGGAATTTCTCCTTCTGATGTGAGTATAAGAGTCCCTGCTCTGAAACACCAATTATCATTATCACTTTCAATTTTTGGTCTGAAGAAGTTTTCTTCAAATAATGATAAATATACTGTTTCTACTATATCTTTTTCAGACCAATAATCTGCTATCTTCTTTAATTGATCGTAATATATTTTAGCGTGTTCAAGCTCCCATCCTTTTTCATATACCACATTAGCATTAATTTCTGTATATCCCAATTCGACCATATGAGTTATCGCACTATATAAATGCTGTATATTACCAGGCGCTATAGTTATCTTAGAACCCATATAATTCCCTTTAGATATCCAATCTTTAGCAGCGGTAACTGCTAAATCATAACTTGGTCTTCCATCAGGAAATACTCTACAGGCATCATGTAATTCCTTATTACCGTCAATAGTGATGGAGAATGACATATTAGATCTATTTTTATTTAAAAATTCCTGTACTTTAGGATTGAAATATAGTACACCATTAGAGCATATAGATATACAATGTCTAGTAGCCCATGGATGTTTTCTTATAGCAGCTTGAATTTTGAAATAATCAACTATTTGATCTATTAATTCGATTTCAAGGAATGGTTCTCCACCTATAAATTCAATTATAATTCCAGGTGAATTTTTTGTATTTATATATTTGCTTATTTTTTCATCACCATCAAGAAGCATATCTATAAGCTTCTTTGCATCTTCAAATTTAAGCCTTCTTTTCCCCTTATTTATCTGATAACAGTATGAACAGGCCAGGTTACAGGCGTCTGTAACCTGGAATGTCACTGTTCTAGATAAAATCTTTTCTCCTGGTTTTTCAACTTCGGAGGGGAATAATCTGGCTAGCATATCTTGGTATTGTTCCATTCTTACTCTTTTACCTTTACCATTAATATATAGAGCACCATTCTCTACAATATGATTATTATCATTAGCCATATATTCCACCTATCCTTTCAATATTTAGAAGATATTATTCTTCATCTTCCTTTTCGGAGAATCTTTCAATAATATCATCTTCACAATTAGGGGTAATATCAAAAGAGCCAGAATTAATAAGTTCAATACCTTCCTGAGTCAAAGGGGTTACTGTAAGTAAATTGGTCTGGAAATCAAGACTCCAGTCGATTGGAAGATCTCTTAATTTCTTAGGAATATAAATTTCCTGAAGACGCTCTTTTATAAGCTGATATTCAGCATCAAATTCTACATACTCTTTATGATAGTCTTTAAAAGCTTTAGATGCTGTTCCCTGCAGCTGTGAAATTGTATTTAACAATGATTGTCTACTGCTACATTCCATACTAATAGCCTGGATGTAATTAACGGTATCCTGATTTACTTCAATTTTAATACTTGTAATTTTCCTTTTCATATTAATAGTCCTCCTTTTTTATTTATATACATATATGTTTTGACTATAAAATTCTATATACATATATGGATTTAAATAGTAGGTAAAGAATATACTGATGCATAAGTAGGAGCAACCATTACATAATCAAAATATAGATTATTTCCGGTTGAATTTGCAACAATTGATATTTTTACCCTCAGAGATGGATTACCATTTCCAGAGGAACCTCTAAATTTTGTTACAAATCCAAACACTTCATAAGTATTAGCATCAGGAAAATCAGAAGGTTTAATATAAGCAGTATTTAATAAAGTTTCAGTTGAACCATCAACATGATAAGTTTCAACCTTAATCAAATTTGCAGTACTAGTTTTAATCGCTAATGCAAGTCTTAGCATTACAGAATAAGTACCATACTGTAATTCTTCGAATGTTGCGACTATAATATTATTGGCAGCAGTATTCGCAGTTGTTAAATAAGAATAAACTTTACCACTAGTAGATTTTACGCTTGAATAATTTGCTATTCCAAGGTCTGCAGCGGTTATAGTGATGCCACCAGCACCTCCACCGCCACCTTTACCATTTATTTTTCCAGTGACTGTTAAATCTCCATAAATTGTTGTTGGTCCTAATTGAGCCATAATAATTCCTCCTTTTATTAAAGATAAATTTCGTTAATTTCATTATTTATATATAGGCGATTATCAGATGTCATATTTAGATAAGCTTTATCGCTATATAATGAATTATATAAAATCATTACTTCTTCATCTGTTAATACTCTGTTATATAGTCTTCCGTCGCACACCAATGCATCAATCCACCAACTGCCTGCTGCAGAACCAAATTTTAAAAGGGGAGAATCAAACCAAAGTGGAAGTGACACACCAGCCGATGCTTTTAATACCCCATCTATATATATTTTTACTGCTCTATTTATATGATCATATACTCCAACAACATGGGTCCATTTTTCATCTTCCACTACAGTTTCTGGGCCATGTGCATTATATGAAAACTTTGAACCATTACTATCGATTCCCCATACTAACATAGCATATCTTTTATTATTATAACGTATTATTCCCCAATTCCATCCTTGTCCTCCAAATATAACACCTTGATTATCTTCATACATTGTGGAATATGGATATACATACACAGATAAAGTAAAGCCGCTATGTTCATGAGAGAAATTATACATATTAATACCCATATTTATATACTTATTATGTCCAATTTTATAAGCAGCACCATACTTATTATTTACTTTCACAAGTTCAGCTGAATTATATTTGTAAGTTACATCTTTTTTAACACCACTTATATCCTCTACGTCATGTATTAATGGCCACCATCCAACTAACCCATCTGTTATACCAACTTCTGAAATTTTTGCAACTTTTAATTGATTTTTTGTATTTAAAAATATCGGATTATACAATAATCCAGACGGAGGAACATCATTATCCAAAGTACTATTCCAGAATTTTATATCTCGTATTCCAAGAACAGATGCTTTATCGTAATTTGGCATAATCATAATTCTTATATATTTAGTACCATATCTAAATTTATGTGTTTCTGGATCACCACAGTGCCATCCAGATACACTACCTTCTCTTTTAACCCATTCTGATGTTGAATTGACAGAAGAAGCAGCAATATATAAATAAGTATTACCAGAATACATATTAGCTACAGGAGTTCCTGCAGGTATGTTTGGTCCATTCCATGGTGTTTCTAAAGTTAAAACATTGTCAGATATTGATAAATAACCTGTAATCATTCTTGTATAAGTATAAGTTGGATATTCACTACCTGCTGGCCAAAAACCTATAATCTTAGTATGATGGCTCTGTCCAGGAGTTTCTTGGCTCCAGTTAGCTGACGATGTTAATGTTACAGTAGTATCTCCAGGTTTTAATGCTGCTGCTAAGGTAGTTTTAGTGTTTAGTTTAAAACATACATGTTCATGTTTTATTTCTCTCTTCTGACTATCAAAACAAGCCACTCCAAAATAATAAATAGAACTACTTCCTGCCAAATCTTTAAATTCTCCGCTTAATTTATAAACATCTTTATTATTTACTGGAATGAAGTCATTTGAAAGTCCTGTATATCTATATATATCTACATAGAAACATTTTCTTGTACTATCATATTTAAGATTTGGAAAATTTAGATTCGACTCAAATTCACAATTTCCATTAAGTACAAGATTATTTGCTTTAATTTCATCATCCCAGTTATTATATTCTATCAAATTAGTTACGTATATATTTCCTTTATTATCTATACTAGCTTTATTCTTGTATATACAATTTATATCTTCTGGCGTTAAAGCTACAGCATATATTCTTACATCATCAATCATGCCATCCCAGTAGCACCATTCTGGTTCTGTGGGACTACTAGATGGTTCTGCTCCTATAAATATACTATTAGTGTCATTATATTTAATAGGATACAATGCGGCTTTATCCCTAGAATTCACAAGGACGCCATCTACATAAAGTTTAACATATCTACCATCATAAGTTCCAACGATATAATGCCACCCTGGAGATAAATCTGTCAATGGGCATCCTGGAGCATCATATTTATTATTGGCATATAGCGAAAAAGTTAATTGACCTTGTGTATCATTAAATCCTATGGACCAACCACCAGATTCTGTACAAGATATTATTCTTTCAGAATTAGCACCTTGCCAATTATTACGATACGCCCAGACAGATACAGATATTTGATCTGTAATTTTACATTTTGGATTTGGAATGAGTATATACGATTTATCGTAAAGTCTATAAGCACCTCTACCTATTTTACTATCATCTTCAACCCATCTAGATAGACCAGATAGATTTAATAATCCATCATTACCAAATCCCGAACAATCTCTTATAATTTTGTAATCTCTTTTACCATTGGTATATGGGGTTGCATGATCTTTTTCTTCAAATTGTATATTTCTTATTTTAATAAAATCACTTTCTGTTGTTATAGTTAATACATCTGTGCATATAGCAGTATGCCCCTGTTCTACAATATAAGTTGTATTATCTTCTGGATCATAGTTAGCTTTAATAGATTCACCTATATTTTTTGTTGTTGCAATTCTGGTTACTTTAAACCACTTATTAGGTATTACATTTTTTACAACACTAGCAGCAGTCTTTCTCCAAGTATTATTATTATTAATTCTATTATCTCTAACACCATTTAAATATATATAATCATTAACATCATAATCAATAGAACCAGTTCCATAAACAAGCATTTCAAATGATAAAGCGTATGCTTTTCCTGGTTTTTGATGATAGTTTGTATTTACAAGAAACTGTATAGTTGAAGTATTTCCTGTTTTTTTAGCAATCCATTCTTCATTTACTGAATCGTAAGATACTACAGTATTTGAACTTGGAGTTATCATATTTGGATTTTGGACTAATAAATTTTCCGTAGGCTCAACAAAATCATCAAAAGTATAATGTAAGATTTTAGCTCTTGATATTTCATACACCTCTTTATCAGATAACGCGTGATCATATATTCTTACATCATTTATTTTACCATTAAACGGGAAATAATTAACATTATGAGCATAATTATATGACATTTTACCTATTACAAGTGCATTATCGTAATCTTGAATCATGGAGAAATCTATTATAGGAATTGGATAAGTAAAAAGCAACTGCCCGTCTATATACACTTTAAATTGTGTATCACTACATACTATTGCAACATGTCTCCAACAATTAAGACACGATATTTCTGTATTAATATAATATGGGGTTGTTGAACTACCAACTATTATAATTATATTTCCAATTCCGTGCGATTCTATAGTTCCTACAGTTATATTTATTCCAAGTTCATCAACATCTCTTCCTTGAGATATAGCAAACATACGATATGCATCGTTAGGGCCATTACAATATAACCATGCAGTCCAAGAGAAATTAGAATAAAATCTTGGAAAGTTTTTACAAAATAGTCTTTGTGTGCCATTTTTACTAAATAATGCACATTTTCCTATTTTACCATTATTATCAAACGATACATTATTATTTGATAAATCATATTTATTTCCACTATAATCTTTTTCATTGCCATCTAAAGGCCACCAAGCTACTAAACCCATAATATTCCTCCTTAATAGTTTAATAATTAAACCAGAGATTTAAAGTCTAATGATTTTGTAGTACTATTATAAGATATTTCAAATGCATTATCTATTGTCACTTTCTTAAACTTTACAGAAGAACTAGTAGCTACTTCTTGATTTATGTTATCTATTTTTTGTTTATATTCATTTGTGAAATCGTTAGTAGATAATCCTTTACCATTTACTTTGTTTACTTTTTCATTTAATTGACCTTGGATACCGGAAGTAACTCCTTTTATATGGTTCAATTCTGCAGCCGTTGCATTGATTCCAAGATTAATTAATGCATCAGCAGCTTTACTGGCGCCTGTTCCTCCTTTTTCTATAGGGAGAATACCAATTAAAGTATTCATTGTATGATTGTGACTATCATCATTTACTACCACATTGAATTCTACATTACTACTTAAATCAGTGTTAGTAGAACCTGTCAAATCACCTTTAAATGAAAAAGTTCTTTCAGAATCTAATTTAGTAGCTTTTGTAGCTGTACCGTCTACATTACCTTTTAAATTACCCTCTATACCATTATTAACTTTAATTTTACCAAATACAGTAAGAACGCCTTTTATAATAGTATCTTTTAAATTTGCCATAATCTTAAACTCCTTTCAGGGTTTATATTTATTATATAATTGTTAAGATAAAGAGATATGCACTAGGATACATCATCCTAGTGCATATAAATATTAAAATTCGCGTACTTTACCTATAAATACATTATCTTTTGAGTATTTTATGACGTTAGTTTCTAGATTTACATTATCTATTCTCACCCACAATTCTACATAGGATACAGCTGAGCTTGGGCCTGGTATTGCATTTTGCCATACTTGCCTATAACCTATTCCGTAAAATGTATTTACGTGATTTACTGAACCATCACATAGACATGCTTGACCGTTATATTCTAATCCACCCCAATATTGGCTATTCCATGATATACTAACAGCCTCATATCCAGTAACCCCATTATTAGGGGTTGTAGCTACTGTTGGATTAGAAGATTGTTTCCATCTATTATAACCAGTCAAATCCTTAGGATATCTAAGCAAAAATTCAAATTTATTATTAGGGCCTCTAAATTTTTCTAATAAATATAATTTACTGTATTTATCTTTAGTTTGAATATTTCTTGCTTCATCGTCACTTGTAAATAATACAGTGCCTCCGTGATTATAATGATGGAATATTTTTGCCCATTCAGAACCATCTTCAAGTATCATATAATCCATACCATAGATATTAAACTCATCTATATTCTTACATTTTAATATTCCATCTTTCTTGAGAACAAATTTATTTGTTGGCAATTCAGAATCATTATCAACTTCATCAATCTCGTCACAATAAAACTCTTTTGAATTTAGATCTACAACATATCTAGATTCATATAAGGATTTAACATCTTCATCGGTCAAAGCATTAGCATAAATCCTTATATCATCTATTAGACCATCAAAATATCGATCACCAAAATGTGAATCACTTCCTATTAATAAATATCCATCCAAATTATAATTTATATTAAAACTAGAAAATTTAGATTCAGCTACTTTAACGCCGTCTTTATATATCTTTGCAGTTAAAGTTGTATTATCAAAAGAAGCGGTTAAAAAGATCCATTTATTTAATTCAATACTGCCAGAATTATAGTGTAGATATACAGAGTCTGTATTATGATATGATACATTGAATCTTATAGAATTATCATAAGTCATAAGCCTCCAATATCTACTATTATTAGAATTTGTAGCAAATTCAATTATACCACGATAGGTACCAAAATCATGTATATATACCCAACATGCTATGGTAAAACTTTTTAGTTTAAATATATTATTTTTTACACCATTAATTTGGGATGATATATATGATTTATTAGTACCGTCAAATTCAAAACATCCTTTTCCTAATTTAGAATTTTTTATCCATTTTAGAGATGTATCTGCACTTATTACCATATCATTACCAAATCCGGAATGATCACTTATTATTCCTTCTTCTCTACTCCCTACAATAAATGGAGTTGCATGATCCTTAATTTCTAACTGAGGATTTGCAATCATAAAATCTGCAGCATCTGTGCCTGTAATATAAATAACTATCTCATCGTCGGTCACACTTAATATAGGAACGAATGTTACAGAAAATCTCTTCC